>ERZ778021.547-NODE-547-length-65589-cov-8.524339_pt1 | contig 65589 bp, 71 predicted proteins | sample MGYA00375751_ERZ778021 | MGnify/ENA primary metagenome ERZ778021 (study PRJEB29350, sample SAMN05389814) | bioreactor metagenome | isolation source: Thiocyanate stock bioreactor | place: South Africa: University of Cape Town | collected 2013-08-29 ... | reverse complement strand
GCGACCAGATGGGCTATATCAGTGCCATGAAGATAGAGGAATACAGCGATGTAGAGCTTCCGGCAGTTGAGAAGAAAATCTTTATCGATTTTGGAAAGAATAATAACGGATTGGATGGTGCCCCCACCACAAGTCCTGATATAAACGGCAATCATTGGAACAATGTATACAGCAATGGTGACAACTGGACTCTTGGTGCAAGTGATGGAAGCGGAAATCTGACCCTTAAAGGTTCCGATGATTCCACAACCGATTACAAGCTTGAAATGGCAAGTGAGGTACGCTTTAACGGTGTGCGTAACGGTGCATTGGGAGGAAGTGATTCATCTCACGAACCGAAGCCCGAACTTATAGGAGATTTGGCAATAAAAACCGCCACGTATGATTACCTGTTTATTGAAAACAACAGTCAGACGGCAGTCATCCATTTTAAAAATCTTAATCGTGGCAAACAGTACCGTTTCAATATACTGGGAAGCCGTACCGACTTGGGCACTGAAGGACGTGTCGGGCGTATAGAACTTAAAGGTGGAAATACGATTATCGGTATTCATCAGATGGGAGGTGCCGGTATAGGTGCAAAAAGTGAAAACTACAACAATAAAAATGTCTTTGTTTCCGATCCTGTCATACCTGATGTTGAGGGTAAAATTACACTTACCATGACCACCTGGTTAGGTTATGCACATATCAACTGTATAAAACTTGAAGAACTGCCCGGCGAGGAACTGCCTACAGCTACAGATATTTCAATTTCTGGGGGTAATGCCATCGGCAATTGTGGAGGTTTTCTGCAACTCGCTGTAACTGCCGTGCCACAGGGTGCCTTGTTACCTTTCGTAACCTGGAGCGTAGATGATGAAAATCTTGCCCGCATTACCGAAGCAGGCAGACTTTACGCCAAGTCTAACGGAACAGTTACCGTTACGGCTACCGCTGATTTCGGGGATGATGTGATTTTGACAAAGACAAGGGAAATAGTCATCACCAACCAAAATATAAGTGATTATTCCTTTACCGTAATGGGTTCGTCCGTGCCATGGGGACAGGGTGCCAGTCCGCGCGACCAAAACGGTTATGCCTGGCTGTGGACAACTTATCTTACACAAAAAGGAGAATATAACTGGACAACCAATAATATCTCCATAGGGGGAAATACAACCACTGATGTTACTAACCGATGGGACAGCGATCTTTTGCCATCGTGCAGTCGCTATGTTTTTTATGGACTCTCGCTTGGAAACGAGGGTATTCATGAGCGTGGCGAGGCAGCGTACAACAGTTGGCGTGATAATATGATAAAACTTATCGACCGTGCTCGCGCTCACGGGAAAGAACCGATTGTGGGCAATAACTATCCGCGTGGTGATTTCAATGCTACGGATTATAATTATCTTAAAAATCTCAATCTGCTTATTCACCAGTGGGATGTTGCCAGTGTGAACCTGCTTGGATCAATAGATAACGGCTCGGGACAGTGGGCTTCAGGCTATATTGCCGACAATGCACACCCGAACACTGCAGGACATGCCGAAATGTTTTACTCCATTGTGCCCTCTCTTGTGGATGCGATGGCGGAAGGAAAACCACAACCTGTCAGAAATATGGATGCTTCCTTGTCCCTTGCAAGGGCTGAAACCCTAAAACAGCTTTCCTTTATACCTGAAAATATCTTACATTCTTTCACGCTTGCCTTCAGTTTCAAAACAACCGGTACGGGTACTCTTGCCTCAGTGATTACAGCCTCCGGTGACACTGTTCGTATGAGACTGAACGATGAAGGAAAGCTCACTTATAAAACACAGACTTCCGAAACTGCACTCAACGATGGGGTATGGCATACGGTTGCACTTACGCATTATTATGCATGGGGTAGAACACAGCTTTATGTAGATGGAGAACGTATCCCCCGCTCGACTATGATCAGTGAAAAGGTGGTTCCCAAGAAATTCATTATTAACGAATTTGGCAAAGCACCCGAATCGGCAGCTTATCGTGAATTGTTCCTTTTCCGCTCCGGAATGTGTGCCGAAGAAATTGCTGCACTGCATGAGGGTAAAATGTTAAAATCAAGTCTGGAAATATATGCTCCCTTAGATGGAAGTGCAGAAGGCAGTGCGATAGTAGAGAATAAGGCACAAAGTCTGAATACACTGACTCTCGAAGAACAGACTCCGACAGGAGTGAGAAATATGATTTTCTCCGATAAAGACAGAGATGTAAAAGAGGTGACCGTATATTCTTTGGCAGGACAGCAATTGTTTCGTACATCAGGGGTGAATTTAGATTATGACAGAAAACTCTCGAAAGGAATTTATATTGTTAGAGCCAAAACAATAAAGGGTGATATTTTAACACAGAAAATTGTTGTGGAGTGAAAAACTTATTTGTATGGTTCTTTACAATTTTAGGAAAAACATGATAAATGTAGAAATGAATTTAATTTTAAAATAAAAAGTCATGAAAAAATTATTATTACTCAGCATGGCATATTTTCTTGCCAGTGTATTTTCTTTTGCAGGTTTCACTAATGTCATTAATAGTGAAACAACAATCACAGCCTCCGCACCTGGAAACTGGGGAGAAGTGGTAGAAAACTTGAGAGACAACAATACAGGTACCAAGTACAGTTGTTTCTTTAACTCGAATTCGGGGATCTCAATTCAGTATGAATTAGCCTCCTCTGTAACTCTATATAAATATACTCTTACCAGTTCCAATGATTCTCCCGGACGGGATGGTAAAGCATGGACTTTCTCAGGTTCAAATAATGGGACCGACTGGAATGTTTTGGACGAAAGAACCAATGAGTTTTTTATAGAGAGATTTTACACAAATGAATATGTATTAAGAGGAAATAATACTGCATATAAGTATTATCGTTTATTTGTTACTGAAATAATTGGTAGTGATCAACTATCTTTCTCTGAATGGAAACTCTTTACAGAAGATGATTCAACAATTGTTCCTGCAACATTAAAACTTACAGGTACTGCAGTAGCCGAATTTACTGATGATATCGAATTAGGATGGAAAGGAAGCTGTTACGAACTTTACACATCACTGAAATCAGGTAACTATTCTTTTGATGGTGATAATGATTTATCCGGTGGAACCATTACAGTTGATAACGATGACGCCGTTCCCTACCGTATCCGTGTGGATTATAAAACCCTTCCGGCAGCAATAACTATTGAGGAAATAACAAAAATGTATTTATGGGTACCCTGGTCTCAAAAAAATGTAGCTGAATTAACTTATGTTGGTAATTCAACATTCAAAGTGGAGGATATTACTTGTAGTACAGAAGATTGGTCGGGAACTAATTGGGAAGATAGGCATCGTGTAAGAATAGAGTTTGAAAATGAAGCTTTAGAAACTTACGGACCAACAAATGGAAACAAATTTTTTATAGTAGGCAATAGTCAATGGGGTCCAAGTGATTACAACTACGATGTAGATGCTAAATATAAAAACACAGGTGTTCCTTTTAATGCAACAGTAGTCTTTAATCCTTCCGGTAATTATACATACTCATTAACAGATTACATCCCACCGATGCCTGAAACCCTCTCAATACAAGGAACTGCTGTTGTAGAATCAGAAGGAACATCCTTAGCAATGAAACGCGATGGAGTTATTTTTGAACTATACACATCATTAAGTAATGGCGATTATTCCTTCGTGGGAGATGACAATCTTAGCGGCACATTAGATATAGATGAAGAACCTACACCTTACCGAATACGAGTAAACTACACAACGAATCCAGCTATAATCTCTTTTGAAAAAATAACAAAAGCTTTTTTATGGGTACCTTGGTCTCAAAAAACTGTAGCCGAATTAGATTATATTGGTAATTCAACATTCAAAGGGAAGAATATCATTTGTAGCACACAAGATTGGTCGGGAACAGATTGGGAAGATAGACATCGAGTAAGAATAGAATTTGAAAATGAACTTTTAGAAACATATGGACCAAAAGATGGAAGTAATTTTGTTTTGGTAGGTAATAGTCAATGGCCTCCAAGTGATTATAACTATAATGTAGATGCTAAATATAAAAATACGGGAGTTCCTTTCAATGCAAAAGTAAACCTTGGTGCCTCTGGTGATTATACATATTCTATAGAGGACATAATAATAACAAAATTAAATGACATATCAGTAAAGGCAACTATTTATCCTACTATGGTTTTTGATAATATTCATATTATGCTCCCAGAATCTGGCTTTGAAGTAGAGTTTGTATCTATTTCGGGACAGACGGTTCTAAGAGGTTCTACAAATTCAGAAGAACTTACTTTCAGTGGGATTAATATTGCAAAAGGTATTTATTTGGTTAAAGTAACTCAAAATGAACAAATTGTTTCAGTACAACGTATCATTAAACGATAATTAACTACAAATATAATTTTAAAAGCTATGCAACTATCCAAACTTTATGTATAGTTGCATAGCTTTATAGTAAAAATGAAATAAATATTTTGGTGGGTTCTAAAATATATAGTACTTTTGCTTCTCGAATTAAAAATAAAAAAGTGATACAGCGCGTATCACTTTTTCAGAATAATCACATAACATTAAGCCCGGATGGTGAAATTGGTAGACACGCTAGTTTCAGGGACTAGTGGCCGCAAGGCTGTGCAGGTTCGACTCCTGTTCCGGGTACTTACTGTAAATTTGCGCAGGTGGTGAAATTGGTATACACGCTACTTTGAGGGGGTAGTGCCGGCAACGGCGTGTGAGTTCGAGTCTCATCCTGCGCACTATAGTTATATAAATATCTGATTTTCAATAATCTCCAAGTTCAAGTAATGTCATAGTGTATAATTTAGTGCATAAAAACATTGCTTATGAAAACTCAGAAACATTTTACGATACCAAAACTTTGTACATGCAAAGGTGACTTATCAAAAGCTTGGTATGTCTATTTTTACTATACCGACTTATCAACCGGAATTAAGAAGTTATGTCGTTATAAATTTGGGATAAACAAGTTTAAAACCAAACGCGAACGTGAACAAGAAGCCGGTAGTATAATTACGGCTTTACATCTCAAATTAAAAGATGACTGGAATCCTATCACCAACAAGACAGAAAAGCAAGAGTATAGAGATATAACTACGTCTGAGGCTTTTGACGATATCCTATCTATCAAAAAAGCATTTATCACACCACGTTCATATAAGACATATTACGATCAAACAAATCTGTTTAAAAAGTGGTTAAACATACGTAAACTTGACAAACTCTTTGTTCAAAATTTTACAAATTTTTACGCACGCCAGTATTTTGATTGGTTGCTGCGTGATAAAGGTTACTGTGGAAAAACACACAATGGACATTTAAACACCCTGAGATCGTTTTTCAACGCTTTATCAGAACGACAGATTATCAAACAAAGTCCTATCAATGGAATTAAAAAACTCCCGGAGGACCAGGGAAAGAATACAAACTACTCAACTGATGAAGAAAAACGTATTATTGAGTACTTATTAAAAAATGACATTAAATTTTATTATGCAACTCGTTTTGTCAAATACTGTTTTTTTCGACGTTCGGAGCTTGCGAAGCTTCAGGTTAAACACATACGCTGGGAAAATAAAACTATCGTTGTGCCTTCGGAAAGCGCCAAATCACGTATACAGGATAGCGTGACCATATCCAAATCACTTGAAAAAATAATCGAAAGTATGGAAATTCTAAAATTAAATCCGGATACGTATGTTTTTGGAAAACATTTTTCACCAACACTAAAGAAATTAAATCGTGTTGATGATTTTTCAGATCGGCAGCGAGAAGTTAATCGGGAGTTGAACGTTAAGAAAGAATGCACGTTTTATTCATGGAAACACACCGGCGTTGTTGAATTATATAACATTGTCAAGGATCCGTATGTGGTTATGCGCCAATGTCGGCATTCTGATATTAAAATTACAATGATTTATCTTCGATCATTGGGATGTGGGGTTAACGAGCAGGTTAGGGAATGGTAATAAAATAGCCGAACTTCACAGCTCAGCTATTTTCAAACAACTTTTAATTTAACACATGAAAAATTAAATCATTGTACAATATATCCTATTCCAAAAAATTTATCTCTATTCCCCTTTTTTCCAAGCGATAGCCAAAGTCCACGCTTTTCGCCCCTTTCTATACTTTTAATATATAAAGTATCTGTTATCATTCTTTGAATTATCTCTATGCTGTCTAATTTTACTTGAAATCCTGATACGTAAACTGTATAAAGAGAGTCTTTATATGTTTTTTGAGTAATTTCTATGCTGTCTTTTGGTGCAGGAATTTTCTCTATAATTTTTTCTACTATCGGAACAGGTTTTACAATTTTAATTGTATCATAAAGAGTATCTGTTTTGTGTTCTATAATTATTTCAGGCACTTTATTTTCGCAAACATAAAGACTGTGTTTTAGCTTTTCAATCTTATTATTCTTTACACTAAGAGCAAATATGAGAGAAAAGAACACAAGAAATATTACCCCATATAAATAGGGCTTAATCTTCTTTAATATGTCTATTATTGTTTTCATATTTTTGTTGCGGATATTGGAATTGAACCAACACGCTATCCTCTATGTTTTAAGAAATAAACAATTCATATTCTTCATTACGTCTCGCTACCAATCCTTTCAATACCTTACCGTTAGAAGTAGTATATCGTGTCTTAATCCATGTAGCTGCATCTTTAAACTTCTTTTCATTAATCAATTTAAAAAGTGTATCACTTCCCCCTGTATTGAATGTATGAGAAAGTACTGCGTCATATTGATTTTGGCTTACACTTACTGTAAGTCGTTTTTCGAGTATCTTCTCAAAGGTCTTGATAGTTTCCCTTAGTAACACCTCTCCTTCGTCTTTAGTGATCGCTTTATCTTTTAATGTTACCTTTTTGCCATCAGGATAAAACGTTGAACCATATCCAATAGTTGCTTTACCTGCTGGACAAAGATATGGTTTCGAGGAAAAACCCTCATACTTTTTTATCCGTTCTACTGCGTTTTGACTTGCTTTCATTTTGTTCTTCTTTTTCTACTATATCCGATATTGCATCTCCAAAGAGTTCTTTAAATTTTAATGCTATAAAAGCATAAAGTATTCTAAAGAAAAGTATCTTCGGATATACAGTTTTTAAATTTCTCAATGAGTTTCTAAAGTAAACATATATTGCTATACCCATAAGTGTTTGAACAGCTACAACGCTACTTCCGTCTATACCCATAAGGTCAAATATGCTCTTAATAGAATAGATGACTACAAGTATCAGCGCAAACTCCGCCAGACTGTCTTTAAACTTATTTCCGTTGAAATTTTCAAACCATACGACAGGCGGAAGTAATCTTTTGAGTTTCATCTTGACCTCGTCAGCTCGAAAGCCCGCAAGTATGTTCATGGAAAATGAAATAAAAAGTGCTATTACAAAAGTGTAAGTACTCTCAAAATAGCTTGTAATTGCTACTAAAATTGTAATTGCAAAGGCTCTTAACCCATCTATTATCCCCTCTTTATCGAAATAGTTTGTTAATCTCATTTTACTTTAAATTATCGTTACATACATTAAGTTATGGTCACTCGCTTTATTGTCTCCAATTACGTTTATATCATACATGTTTCCAAAATTCACAAAGATATTATCAGGAGTTGCAGGTTCTTTATATCCATATCCATGATATCCTGTAAGGTCTTTGTTTAGTTTGGTAAATTGGTTATCTTCTAAGTATTTAAAGACAATATTATCCTCTTCTTCTGCTGGTATATTGAAATCTCCAAGTATAGCTCTCTTGATGTTTCCATAAGGGTACGTTACAATCTCTTTTATATCTTCCATTTTATCCTCGACTAATGAAAGATGGATAGATGCAAAAGAAATAGAGTATTCTCCAAAGTGAACTCTCACAACAGGAACATCACGCTTTGAGGGTACTTGTATTATATCCTTCCATTGAGTGAGCAACTCTTTCTTCCAAGCTATCAAATTACCACCATGAAAAATACCGTCATCTCTAAATGGTGCATAATGGAAGTTGTACCCTCTTAAGAACAACTTCAAAAGCCAAAGGTGCGGTGTTTGGACTTCCTGAAAAGCTATAACATCAGCATCTACTTTTTTGATGTTTTTAAGGATGCGTGGAAATCTTAAAAGAAGTCCCCTACCTTTTTTAATATCATCACCTTTGATTATTCGTAAGTTATAAGTTGCTATCTTCATATTAATTTTATTTTAAAGTTCTCTAATAAACATTCTACTTCTTGCCATAGAAGTTCCACTAAAAAATACTATGAGTTCAAAAACTTTACTATTAACATCAGCAAGAGATATATATGTATTTATTATCATTTGAGTTTCTCCAACTAAAGATGTAAATATTGTATAATCATAATAACCTATACTAACTCCATTTCCATGATTAAATCCTGAACCATTATATCCGTTTTTATTAGTTATAATGTCATATGTTTTAGTATTGCCTGATATAGTTTTACATGTCACATCACCCATATTTGAGTAATTATTTCGAACATATATCCTTAAGTCTAATTCCGCTATATCAATATACATAGAATTACCACCACTTGTTAAACTTGCTGTTTTAGAATAAGTTTTCTTATATGGTGCAAAGCTGTCTGTATAACCCGCTCCTTCACCTGTTCTAACAGGAAAATGGTTTTGAGGAATAGTAAGTTCTGGAGATGCTGAAAGGTCTACCATAGTGGCATAAGCTATATCTATAGTTGGAGAACTTACAGAAGATGAATAAAAATAAACATAACCTGCATCTCCTAATGTTCCAGAAGAACCCATTTTATATATAAATACATACTCTTTCCAGTCACCTGTTCCCATTGAATGTGTTAATGTATATACACCACCTCCAGTACCCATACCATTAGAAGTAGGAACAGCTTGAACATTTTCTGGAATTTTAGCAATAATTCTTAAAGCGTAATAACCATTAAGTTTAGGATTGTAAGCAAACGTAAAACCTCCTTTATCATTACCTAAATGGTCAGAAGTAGTACATCTTATAAAATAATTTGTATCATTGGGAGCTGCACCTGACATTCTTGTAAGAGAACCCAAGCCTGCTTGATAATTATACACCTGCAATCCATTTAGCCCATTTCTAAAAGTAGGGTCTTGATAAAGTAATCTACCTTTAGATAGAGCTATTATATCAGCTGCTGCTAGTCCGTTGATTGCTGCATATAGGTTATTATTATTTCCCTCTACTAATAGAGATCCATTAGAATCCCTTTGAGCAACCACGCCTGGAATTTTGTCAGCACTTAATAAAATCCAACTATTAGCATTTCCAGGACCTTCAGCTCTTAATGGTAAAGTCCAACCAGGAATAATATTATTTGGTGCTTTCTCATTTAGCTCTTTTCTATACAAATCAACTATACCAAGACCATCAACATAAGTCAACCATCTTTTTACAGGGATAAAAGCAATACTCGCTGTTCCTGTTGCATAACCTAATTCAACATATATCTTATTATCTACAGATGTAGGAAGTGTTTGAGTAAAATGGGATGTAAGACTTGTATTATCTATCACAAACTTACCATCAGATGTTGGACTGCCAACCAAATAAAGAGGTTGATAAGCAGTAAGAGTAAGACCGTTGAGAGAGTTGGTGATAGTCATAGATGTCTGACTTAAAAAGAACGACCCATTACTTCCATTAGCTACAGTTGATGAAGAATTTAAAACAAAGTTACTAAACAGATCTATTGCATCTGTTCTTTTAACAAGACTTGGAACAGAGCCAGAAGCGTATATCGATACGTATTGTCCGTCTTTAATATATCCAAGCTCATTGCCATTTACAGTTCTACCTGAATTATTCCTAACAGTAATATATGGTTGATTATCAGAATCACTTGTTCTATAGCTTCCAAACAGTTGGTAAGTATTATTAGGAGCGACCGCAAGCATAGCAACACCATTAGCACCTAAAGTAAGTGTAATAGTAGAAGCGTTGGTTGAACCAAGAACTATATTCTTAGCACCTCCCCCATTAATGTTTAAAGTTGGTGTATTAACAGAATTACCAAGAGTAAATGTAAGCATTAAAATATCCCCAACAGCGGGTGTATAATCTGCTATTGTACAGGTTTTAGCAGCAGTTGCAGCAGCTGTACCTATAGTAGCAGTTATAATCTTAGGTTGCTTAGAATCAATCTTAGGTCTTAAGACATCATTAACTAACTTCTGCAAATTACTTAAATCTATTAATTTCTTTGCCATATTCTATATTTTAATATTACCAAGCTAAAGCTGCTATTTCAAGCTCTGTGGCGTAAGTCATATCATCAACTTTAGTTTTAATTGGGTTGAATTGACCTGCATTAATAAGTTCATTCCCTACTTCACCATTAAGTGCTCTTAACTTTCCTTCAGAGCTTCGTTCTGCTATAGTATTAGGTGTAGGGTCATCAGTAACTAATTTTCCAGTATCTGGTTCATTAAATTCACCACCGGTATCACTCCATCTATAAGGTACATTAAACTGCCGAATTGTTAATTTATTGGCTTTCTCACTACCCATAGCATTAACAATACTATTAACGTTAGTTATATTAGCAATATCTGTAGCAGCCACTCCATTAGCTACCTTTGCTCTGCCGTTAGCATCTCTTTTTATTATTGTATTTGCAGTAGCAGCATCTGTGCTTGATACGTTATCTACATTACCCAAACCAACATCTCCTTTTGCTAAAGTTACAACCCCTGTTTTTCCAGCAACACTTTTAACAGGGGATAAAGCATCAATAGCTTCTTTTGTCCTAAGGGGAGTCATTAACTTAGTATTATCAGCACCACCCTCTGCTTCCGTTTTAGTAGGTAGTTGAGCACTTATATTATTTCCAGACTTTGTTAAACCTGTACCAGCCACTATATCAGATGCTTGAAAATCTTTTGTGAAAGTCAGTGCTGTAGTACCAACCGTGATAGGGTCATCAGTTGTTAAGACATAACGAGAATCACCATTAGTAGTACCTTGATTAACCCACACAGCCATACCGCCTTTAACCATATCATTGAGAGCATCGGAAGCTCTTGCCCAAGCACCAGTAGCAACAACGTAAATACCATTAGCGGAAGCAGTAGTTTGATTTTTAACAAGTACTCTATCACCTGCAGCAACAGCAACACCATCAATGGTTTGAGTACCTGATAATGTAATATTAGCAGTTGTAGCAACTTTTACAGGATCTTTAATTTGAAGACCTGCACGAGCAGAATCGACATAGTCTTTATTAGCAGCATCAGTACCTAACGATGGAGAACCTAAATTGGTTATTTTCTTTGAATTCCAACCAACGTCAGCAGAAGGAGCAGTAAATTCATGAAGTGCCAATCCTCTGGCAGCATCACGAGCAGTTGTATTAAAATCACTAATCTTAGAGGCTGTTAATTGCGGAATATCACCAGCATTCAAATCAGCACCCCCTGTAACCAAACCTTTACTGTTATAAGTAATTTTAGCCTTCGTTCCTGCAGTAACAACATCATTTTTTAAAGTAACTGGGATGCTAATAGGAGTTGTAGAAAAGTCTGTGGATACTGTACCTGTAGCATCACCTGTAAGATTTATCGTCTTACTTGCAGAAAGTTTAGTAGCAGTACCTGCATTGCCTGTAACACTTGTTTGTAGTTTGTGCTTATGGTCAGCTCTGGCAACTTTCGTGGAAGCTCCTTTACTTGCATTTGATGCTGGGTCACCAGGTAGGTCACTATCACTTGCTAATAAAACCCCACCCTTTACTGATTCTGTTGCATCAGGTAGAGAGTAGTTATTAGCATTATCTGCTATGCCATCAACTTTATTTTTGTAAGCATTAGTAAAGTCGTTTTCTGATAAACCTTTGCCGGTCATTTTATCTACTTTCTCATCTGTTACAGCTTGTACTATACCAGCAAACTGCTGTAAATTTTCTAATGTAATTATTTTCTTTGCCATAATATTTTGTTTTTATTTGTTTTATAACCATGCTAAATCACTTATATCTTCTGTGTCGGCGTATATGAAAGTATCAGCAATAGCCTGACCTATCATCACTTCAACATCTACAAGGCGAACAAGGTCTTGTGGAGATTCAGGAGCTGTTGACGAAGACGGTGCCTCCATCCCATCAAATACGACTTGTTGAAGAAAAAAAACATCACCATCAAATACATTTGAACCTGTGAAGAGATTATTCTTTGGGCGTATATCTGACTGCTCTCCAACATAAGCTTTAATGCGACTTAAATCTGTATATTCAACATCATTGCTAACCGCATTACCTATCATCAACTTATCATTATCGGTAAGTGCGATTTTTTTTCGCATATCGTCCCAAAATTTCATTTCCCTATGGCTTTAAATTTTGTATTTCTCTTAAACCCCCTCTTGTCCTTTTTACACTTGTCAAAATTGATATATTCAATACATTGATTAAGATACTCAACACCTATTTTCTCCGCATCGTTTGCAGTTCTAATTATAGTTTTTTCATCTACCTGTTCGCTGAACTGTCCCTGCTTTTGAACTACGCCAAATGCGGTTATATTCACGTTGTGATTTCTGACGAACCTCGAATATGCCAAGTACCCCACCGCCTGTTTCAATCCCTGACAATGTCTGTTGTCATCATCGTAGTAACATCCATTAAATAAATATTCAAGATTGGTTATAATGATCTCACCGTCATTGTCGATTATAGGTTCTCCGATATTGTTTATTGATACGGCATCTTCAACTTTTTTATACAACTTAGCTCCCAATGCAGGAAGTAAAAAAAGCTTTTCTGCCTCTTCTATATACGGATTTAACCTCTTAACGTCATTTACGTTTTCCGCTATCGGTCGAACTTTCCTTATGTCCTCAACATTTATAATCATTACCCCGGTATTAAATCATTCAACTCATCATCATTCAACCCAAATAACACTTTAACCATTTTTCTCTTTGCTTCTGTATTTATATCCTCTTTTTCCAGTATTTTCATCAGATGCTCCATCCCCTTCTCTCCTATCCTTTCCGATACTGTCATCTTCATCTGATATGAAAGTGGTAAAATCGCAAACTCAACTGTTATTGGCTCAAACCAATACTTTAAGATTTCAATAAATACTCTTTCGATAGACATTCTTTCATTCTCTGTTACCGAATTGTAAAAATCATACGCGTTTTTCATTAAATCAGCTCCGAAATTAGCTCCTACATTTTCTGCTCGAAGGATTGGGGGTTGGCTGAATGATTTTCCTATTTTTTGTTCTATGGTTTGGTTGGTAACAGTAAACTCCTTATCGTAATTTTCTCCTTTAAAGGAAACAAATTCCGGCTTTTCATCATCATTCTCAATCTGAATATATATCATCTTCAAAGCCTTCTCATCTCCTTGAAACTCCATTAAAGCTTTTTCAGTGTCTGTAATGTCGTCTGAATTTCGACCCTCTTCCGCAGCGCTTTTATTGTCAGATACCTTATCAATGAGCATACCTGCAGTTAAAAAATTATTACGTGCATTTCGGTTGTTGACATTTGAAATACCTTCCTCTGTATTCATATCCGTTAAAACAGAATCAAAAATAGGAAGTGGGTATGTCTTTTCTCCGGCAGATGAAAAATAATACACCTGTCCTTTATATCCACTCCATCCTCCTGCGGCATCAACTTGTTGCTGTATCACTTCCGGGTCCGGATTAAACAAATGAATAAACTCAATGTCTTCTTTTTTCCATTTACGAAGCTGGGTAAATCTTTTCCCCCAATCGGGATGAATAGCCACACGATCAAATTGACCACTTTCGTCTAATCTTTCAAATCGGACGGTCTCGAATGGGACATACTGAATTTCTATAATCTTAAAGTTTGCATTGTAGTTAACGTGAAGACAGAACCCTCCAAATTGTGCCATATCTCTTGAGGTTTGATCTTCAATATAATCGAATGTTTGCCCCTTTTTGTTGACTACTTTTTTATAAAGACTGTCATCGGTAGCTCCACGTCCGGAAATAAATTTTGCATAAACATTAAAACAGGACAGTCCTGTACACGAAGCATTAAGTATCTCCATCACTTCCTGAGGGTAATCATTTTGTTCCCCATAGTGCTGAATACCTAAACTGCGATCGTTTTTCAGGTCGATTCGTTTATCTTTTTTGAGGACTTTTGCTTTCATGTAAATTTTATTTTAGTTGCGGGAAACGGATTCGAACCGCTGACCTTGAGATAATGACTCTCACGCGCTTAACCTGACTGCGCTATCCCGCTTTTACGTTAATTAGCCATATTTAGCTTTTCTGCCCTGGCAATCAATTCAGAAATAAATTTAACGGTAGTATTTTTCTCACCTACCTTTTCAATCTCTTTAAATTTATCCTTAATGACAGTTTTAGTTTCACCGGCTTTGAGCATAGCTGCTACCTGGGCAACTGCTTTTTCTTCAGCTTCAGCTTGCACTTTTTTAGCTGCTTCCACTGCTAATTTTGCTTTTTCTTCAACTTCAGCTTGTTTAACTTTGATTTCTTTTTCAGCCGGGAGTAAATAAGATTTCAGCTGTTCGTTGAAATCATCTGGAATTTTATCGAAATATTTCCGGCATTCCGGATTTGTTTTCAGATGATAAAGTGCCAGTTCATTTGTGATATTTGCATTGGAGCAATTCTTCTTGGGATCTCGACTTACAACATCACGTAATAAAACTCCTGCTCTAAGTCTAAAGTCACATTTTTGCTTTTCCATAACTTTATTTATATTTAAATTTACAAGTTCAATGTATGCATCCATATAGCAGTTTTGACAACCTGATACGTTTTTGTTAAGAATATGTTTACTAAGCACCTCTATTTCGTGCCGTAAATCTTTATTTGTTTTACAGGCTGAGGACAATTCTCTACCATTAGCGAACTGTCCCTTATTTGCCTGCAATACCCTTAAACGGTTAATCATGTCGTTAATCCTGCTATGATGAGTTCTGTAGTTTCAAGGTCTGTATCCCATATTGATTTCGGAAGTGAACCTTCCCCTGCTCCATCTATAGAAGATACCGTTACATCATATACCACTCCGTCAGCCATAGCTACAGTACTTGCCAAATTGGTAATTTCAAGTCCATTGTCCCATCCGTACACTTCATATTTGACCTCTCCTGCAGTTCCAATTTCATTGTTTTTTGCAATAGCCATAAAACGTGCACCGGCTATAAGTTTATTAACAAACGCCTTTGCCGGCTCTGTTTTTATGAAAATTCTGAGTGGAATAGAATGTGATACCGTATTTTTATACGTGCCTCTATTCACAGACGGAACACCGGCATCGTTGAACGAACGCCCAATAGTTGTAAAGGTGTAACCTTTTTTACCTGACTTTAAAACCAAATCAGAGATCACATCACTTGTCACTACAGAGGCAGCTTTATCTACATCATTAAAGTTGACCAGTATCAAGTTATCTTCAAGTCCGACCGTTGCATTTTTACCACACTGTGCAGCTGTTACGGCTGCTAATAAATCTGAACAATTCATTTTTATTTTCTCCTTTCTTTAATTTTAAGGGAGAGGATTAATGTTAACTCTCTCCCTTTATTTACTTAAATAGCAATTTGGAATAGTTCGGGATTCAACAGTTTAGCATCAGCTTTGCCCATGCTTTCCATTTTTACCTTACGGCTATCTTTGTTATACCAGATATCCAAATCACCGAATGAACTTTCAGAATCAACACCAACAGCAAGAATATCCTTTGTCACATAAACAGCCCTATGAGGATTCAAGAGGCGAGCCCCGTTGTTGTAGTAAGTCTTGATAATTTTATCCCAAATCTTCATAGGAACAAGCGGAATACCATCATAAGTAAGGACCTTTATACCTTCTGTTAAGTTTACATACAATTCTGAGAGTGATATCCCCTTTAGAGATTTAGAATATCCATCATAGAATGATTGCGTACACAGGATGACACCATTATCCATGCCCCTAAGAATCATGTTGGCATCATAGATTAATCCAGGTAAATACACGTCCCGCACATTAGCCGGAGTTAATCTTTGAGCTACATAAGTTGCTCCTGCGTTTTCTGCTATTGCTACATGCTGCTCAGCGTTTCCGGTAATTTGAATTTCCATCTGTTTGAAAAATCCATTGATGATATTAAAATACTTAACCGCAGCACCGGGAGTAATATCACCGCCTGAATACACGGTAGTTTTATTTACTGTATCTTTCGAATAATAGATAGTATCCACCTGTGCATTGCCGACAGCAGCAGTATCATTGAGATAAACCACCGTACCGTTTGCCAAAGCGCATTTTACAGCATCGACAGTTTCGGATGTTACTCCGGCATAAACAGTCCCTGCGATTGCCTGACCTGCTGTTTGTTCTGTTACAGCTGCTGTAGGTAATTTCTCAATAATAGTATTATCAGCATCGACATCATTAAACCACACCAGGCGGATAACAAACTCTTTTACGTTTTTCGATAATACTTCGACAATGATTGCCATGTAATCGGAAGCTGTAAAATCATTGATCGCTATACCTGTTTTCAATGAATACAGACCTGCAGTATCCTCAAGATCCTTTGCACACTGATGGATAAGTATCTCCCAGTTTTTGGGCTCCCATCGCACAACCCTTGTTCCTATGTTGTAATCTTGAGGCTCAGGATCACATCCTTGACCGGCAACACCGACCAACCCGCCCTCTCCAACAAATCCCACTTCTTTATCGTACACAATACCCGGATAAACAGTAGCGAAAAGTGATAATTCAGGAGATTCTATAACCTCGTCAAAGATAAGTTCTTTGACTGCGCGTATTTCCTCAACTGAAAAGCTGAATTTTGAAAAATCAAGAATTGATGCCATTATTTTTTCCCTCCTTTCATTTGATTACGCTTTTCACGCAAATCGTTTTTAATATCTTCCACGCTTGGAGCTTGTTTGCCTCCTTTGGGTTGATTGTTGCGTGGCTTTGCCTGATAAGAACTGCCCAACTCATTACGTAAGTTGGTGATAATTGTTTGCGCCTCTGTGAGTGCATTCTCCAATTCACTGATACGGTTCTGAAGATTTTCAACCTCTTCATCTTCTTCCGGTGATTCAGTGATTTCGGTAACTACGCCGTCGGCAATAGTAACCGTTCGTCCGTCAGGCAATGTAAATGTTCCATCCGGAGAAGCTGCATCGCCTACTTCGAGGCTGTCATCTTCTTTTTCGGTAGAGAACAAAATATTACCATCTTCGTCCGTGAAGTCGTAGTTTACGACGTCTTCGGGTTTAAGCAAATTCTTCAACCCTTTCAGAAATTTATCCGCAGCGTTGAGAATAGCTTGTTTTTTTTGTTTGCTCATTGTTCCTTTGTTTTTGTTAGTAGAATAAGTATTTATTTTTGATATGAATCCGTAATTAAGTAGTTCCTGTGCAGTGCGTACCTTTTCTTCTTTCATTAGATTTTCTAATTCCGTGCGATCTTTCCCCGTTCTTTCAGTGTAAATATCAAGGATAGCGTTTTGCTCGCTATCTACTTCATCGGCAAGCGTACGAAGTTCTTCTGATGTCAAAGACTCCCATGACCCGCCACGTACCTCATGAATTAATGCCCTGGCATTTGGGTTGGCACTCCGGTTTTCTTTTGGTGCAGCGAGTAATAGCACAATTGCCATTGAATGGCAACCGCCTTCCACATTGCAATGAAAAGTTTTACCGGAGGTTCTTAAAACGTCATATATTCGTAATCCTTCCGACACAAGCCCTCCATCACAATTGATGTTGAATTTAAATTCTTTTTCGTTCGGGTTTCTGTCGAAGATTTCATGAATGGTATCTGCCGAAAATGCGAATGGATCTTCTTCTCCAAAGTACTTGAAGAAGACATCCTCCTTGTCAATAGGTTTGTAAACGTTTATTTCGATCATCAGTGCACTGCTTTTTTACAAAAGTAGGCGGTTATAGATTAGGTTGTTCGGTGAAATTTTACAGAACAAGTTGAAAATAACAAAGCCCCACCGTGTGAGGGTGAGGCTTGAATGGTAGTGAATATATGAAATTATGTGTTAGGGTATATTTTGTATTTGGAATAAAGCAGGTCTGACAGTTTTTGAGCATCCTGCTTATAGCTCTTCACTATCTGCAGTAATTTCATGTATTCGTAATAGTAGAATGTCCCTTCCATTAAATTATTATTCATTATAGCCAACAGATTTTTAATGTTGGTCTCCAAAGGTGCTTCGGTCCACCAGATAAATGTTGTCAGACCGGGACCTAACAACGGTATATCACGGTTTCTTTCTTCGTAATTTTTCTTTCTCTGAATGGTTATCTCTGAATGCATCTTCATGTATTCCTCTATCGGCATTCCTTCAATAGTAATCTGCTGCGGGAGTTGTTTCACTTCCCTTTTGGCTTTAGCCAATGTTGGCATTGTGTGGAAGCCACTGAGTAGCTCTTTGATCCGGTCATTGCACCATATAGCGAAAGATGGGGACAACCAACGTGCGAATTCCAAAGCTACATCTTCGTGCATCCATGTGCCGGGATTAGCTCCGCCATACTTAACTTGCACTAAATCAGCCAAGGCGCAAATTCGCACCTTGCTTAATTCGGTTAAAAAATCTTGCGTTTGTTGGTTTCTAAGCCAATTTTTAGGGTGTTTGGCTTTTCCGAAGGGTTTTGCCATTTCCGTGGCATTGATAGTTAACTTTCCGTTCACGATAAATTGAACAGGATTTCCTTTGTAGCTGTAAACTACTTTTTGAACGCTCGTAACGTTCTGTTTCTTTGAGGTTTGCACAAAAAAAGAATATTCCGGACATAAAAAAAGCCCGAAAAGCGGGCGACTTTCATCGCACCATTTAAAAATAAGAGATTTGCACTACAAATATACGGAAAGTTTTTGAGATACAAAGAAAAATCCTTTAAAAAAATTAAGGGATTGATTTATGCTGCATATTGAGTAATTCAACATGCTGTTGATTTAATTTTGATTTAGTTTTTAATGCTTTGCCTGACTTATTCAAGTTTATTGGAACACAAATAAATTGATAAATTGAATATACGCCGGCAATAGAACCAAAGAAACAAGATGAGTCTTTCCATATATTTCTTTTTGCATTTGCGGAAACAATGAATAGCCCACTTGAAATTAAAGATGCAATTGCACCATTACGAATATTATGTGATGCTTTTATCAAATAATCTCCAGATACATCAAGTTTTATTGCTAATTCCTGATATAAGCTATCCTGCTTTGTGCAATTAATTATTTGTGCATTGCCTGCGGAAATAATGAGGAGGAAAAATAATGTTACTGTTAATATTTTCATAACAATTAATTTTTAAAGTTTTAGCAAAGATAATTAAAATGTTGCGTTTTGCTCTATTTCGGTATAATTTTTATCGCCGCGCCGGATATCTTCAATTGTCGTATAAATTTTCAGCCCTTTCAATACCTCTATCATTTCATCTTTTGTTATTCCGGTATTGGTATTATTTACTACTGTCCGATGTACATAACCTCCATCTCCATACGGTCGCAAAAATGGAATACCTCCGCCTGCTTCGTTGATTTTAGAAAGTAATGGTAGAAACATCCGGGAACTGTGTTTATTGATAATAACCTCCCCACCTTCGGCTTCGATGGGAATACCTCCCTGCTCGTGGCTGTTGCCTCTTAACAATGCCCCTCGTTTGGCTTTAGGGAGAGGAGCTGCTAAAACGGTAGCCAGTTGAACAGCCCCCAAAGCAGCGGCGACAGCGGTCAAAGCAACGGTTGAAACTCCAAAATCCATTTTAGGGACTTCCGCCCAAATTTTCATTATGGCAGCGGCGGTGTTTAGCCCAATTTGAAATGCTCCAAGAAGCTTTTCCCTTATGGCTTGTTTCCGGGCTATTTCAGCTTTTTGTTTGTCGAGTTGCGCATCCGCCTGCGCTACCTGCCTATTGTATTCCTTTTCTGAAATCAATCCTTTGTCAAGCCTTTCTTTGAACGATTCTTTTTTTCTTTCATTCGTTTCTTCATAGCGTTGTAAATCGGATTCTTCATTTGCCCGTGCCAAATCACTGACAGCCGAAAGGAGTTCCATCGTGCGCCCGCTCCATTCTTCAAACTTAGCGATGCGAGATTCTATCAACTCACGCTCATTATCGGCTAATGCTCTGGCAATTTCAAGCTGTTTATCGGCATTGTCTTTATAGAGTTCTCGTTCGGCTTCGAGGGCTTTCTTTTTGACTTCATAAATGGCTGTTGCATTGTTGTTGGCTTCAAGAAGTTCTTTATTTAGATTCAGTTGAATTGCCTGATTATTCAGTTCACGAGCTTTCGCTTCATCCTCATAAATGGTCTGATTAAGTTTTGATTTGCCTTTTTTAACTTCTTCATTATATTTTTCCTGTGAGATTATACCTTCAGAAAGCTGTTTGTCTAATATAATCTTATTGTCGTTATATTCTTTTTCGGCAATCTCTTTTCGTTTTTTAGCACCTTTTTCGAGTATCTCGATTTCGACACGATTCTTTTCACGCTCGTTATCTGTGAACTTTGCAAGGTCGCCCTCGTACTTTTTACCAAGTCGTTTTTCAATGGCGTTTTTCTCTATCTCGGCAATTTCGGCATTCTTTTGTTTTTCAAGGTCAAACTCATAAAACGCCTTATCAAGCATAAATCGTTTGTAATCGGTAAAACGTTTATCGAAATCCTCATCACTTTCATCTTTCATCCGGGTGGGTTCAGGCATAGATGCTATTTGTTTGCGTGCTTCTTCGTATTTCTTTGTAACAGACTTTATTTGTTCATCGGTTGATTGTTCCAAAAGTCCAATAATAGATTTACGTTGTTCATCATAATAAGCGTTAAGACTCTTTATTTGATTATTGGAAAATTCTTTTTGCTGAAGCCCAAGAACATCCATATTCTTTTTATACTCTGCCTGTGTAATTTTACCGTATTTAAGTTGAGTGGAAAGCTTGTCTTTCTCGCTTTGCTGATTCAAATCAAACAGTCGCTGTGCATACTTCTGTTTAATAAGAAAATCATCACTCTGATAGCCGGCTTCTGCTTTTATTGAGGCTTCGTTCTTTTGTTTTTCAAGGTCTATAAGTTTGAGATAATTATTCTGAGCTCTTTTCTTTTGTTCCGTCCTAAACTTAATATCTTCAATTGTTACTTGATTGAAATACGCCTTTTCAGCACCATAAGCATTATCCATTAGTTTTTTAGCCTCATCAATCTGCTCTTTTGTCGCTTTATTACCCATCGCATACACTTTGTCCGACATCATTTCGGCAAGTGCTATCTGTGCTCGAACAGCTTCAAAACGTATTTTCCTTATTTCTTTGACACTTGCGCCCGAAGCTTCCGCTATCTTTTCATCAAAATCTGCATCTTCGCTGATTCTGTTGATTGCCTGTGAAGTTCTTTCTATCTCGGATGATAATTTGGCTTGCTGTAATGCTACATTAGAGTTTGCTTTGTTTAATTTGTTTATTACTGCTACTAAAGCTGTAATACCAATGATGAGAGCACCTATACCTGTAGCCAACATTGCAGCTCTCATTCTTTTGAAAGAAGCAGATGTAGCATCAGCGGATTTACCCATGATTAAAGTTGTAGCTGAGGTTGCAATCATAACAGCTTTTTCTTTAACCATGGCGGCGATATTTGCTAAGTTCATCAATAAAAGTTTTCCCTTGCTTTTGCTGAGGTATTCAGTAACAACACCCATCGCCTGAACAATAGCGATTAATTCTGTTGTTTTCTCTTGGAGTTTTCCTAACGCGCCCTCACTTTCAACTCCAAATACTTTTAATGTATTGGCGAATGCGGAAGCAGAAGCAGAAAAAAACTCAATACCGGCAGCGGTATTTTTCCATATTTGAGTGGTATCCATGCCTTTTATCCGGTCATTATACGAACTTATTTCGGCATTTAATTTTACCATCTTTTGTTCTACTTCCTGAATTTGCTCAGGTGTTAAACCATCGAAAGGAGTATTGCGTAAAGCGGTTAATTCCCTGCGCATTTCGCCAAGTGTTTTATTAGCTTTTTCTTGGGCGGTATTTAGTAAATCTTGCGCTCTTGACGCGCTTTCCAAATCTTTCTTTGCATCCCTGTAAGCATTATTTGCTTGTGCTAAATTTTTTGCAAGCTCTTGCTGTGTTTCGGCATTTTTCTCGCCTGATTTTATGAAATCATTCAATGCCTTTTTTGCAGCATCGAGGTCTTTTTTTGTTTCTACATAATTATTCAGTATCTCAACTGAAATAAGTACTTTTTTTTCTGTATTTTCTGCCATTTTGTTTGATTATTAAAAAGTTATTTGTATTTTTGTTGTATAAATTTTATTGATATGGAAATCATAGGAATCATATTTATATCATTTTTCTTCTTTTGTGTGATCATGGCTCTTATCCAGGATGCAAAATCTGTCTTTAAAAAGAAATAATTTTATCATAACTTCACTAATTCGCACTTCGTTAATTTCCCTTTAACGAAGTTTTTTATTTTATTGACGTAAAAATACTTTCTATATCTGGATATATACACCGGAACAAACTGGCTGAAACCTTCAACATCATCAGCTGACAAATTGAATAATCGTTCTATTGTAAATGTATTTGTCAACATTCCATTAATCAACGCCCCATAAAAAGTATCGATCTGATTTTGGATATCAACGTGTTTAGTTTGATTGTACTGATAAGTTACAACCGGACTTGCTCCGGATCCCTGATAAATTGGAACATCAACAAAATCTCCAAGTATTTCAATAATATGAGGTTTACATCCCTTAAATTCAAACACGCTATTATCGTTCAATTGAAACGCTGGTACGGTTGCACATAATGTCGGATTACCATAAAGTTCATATGCAACGATATCTCTACCACTTTCAAATCCAATTGTCGATATCGTTTTGTTCTTTTCGAGTATTAAATCATTAACCTGAAAAGAACCTGATTTAGTTATGTTCTCGATCTGATTCGTTTCAAACTGGATGATATTATTTTGAGCATAACCAGTTAGATGAAATGATTTGTTATTATCTCTCACATCAAGTTTATCACTCCAATCAATTGCACTTACTTTATTATCATATAGTTTTTGGGTTGTGTATGCATAAACTTTTTTAACATTGTTATCAACATCCACAATCATCCCAAACAGGTTTACAAATGCTTTGAATATTTCTAACTGAGAATTGAACCTTATATTTCTTGCGATATCAAGTAAGCCAGGATATTGAATTATATCGCTTACGGACTCATACTCAAATGTGATGTTGTATGTCACCATGGTTGATGCCGGTATTGGTTGTTCGTTACCAATGGTAATTATTATTGTGTTTCCTGCGTTCAAATTAATCTCCTGATTAATGCTGTGATAGCTTGATTGAGTTATATAATTGTAATCTGGACTAACAACTGCAAGTCTAACTGGTGCCGAGGAACTATTAACTGTTATTTCCAGCTTTATCTTTGCAGCCTGAGTGCTTTTGTATATCAGATTTCCTACATCACTACCAATACTGCCAAAGAACTTTGTTAGATTACCATTGCCGGAATCAACAACATTAAAATTCAACTGATTTTCATAAGCAAGATTATATGTTCCGGATGATTCAGCATTAAATAACTCATTGGGTAAAGCTTTTCTGTCAGTTATCGCCACAGCATACTTGTTAAAAATGGCTTCTGATAAATTAGTTTCGAGTGTATATCCCTGATTTAAACAGATTTTCTCAACTATCTTTCTCAACCTTACCATCGGTATGGCATCATCAGCTTTTAAATAGACACTATCTTGTCCCCCTTGATATGGGGATAAAAAGGCATATAAATAATAATCGGTAAACTCCTGTGGATGCATAGCATCTAAACCTAATTGAATTACACCTAAATCAAGTTCGGAAAGATCAAGTTCAGAAATAGTTTTAAAAAAATCAGCTACCCCTGAAAGAATTTGTATACTAAATTTATCTGTTACACCTCTTAGGATTACATATGAACCCTTTCCGGATATTAGCACATTACCACAAAACAACCTGCATTCAAGCTTTAAATATGGAATACCGGATATAATGCCTTCATCATTAACGTAGTCGAATATAGCACAATTAGCGGGTGTAAATGACAGTTGTAATTCTTGCGAATAATTGGCTTTTCTGCTATTTAGCTCATTGATATTGTTAGATTGGTAGTTCATATACGGCTTATTTTCTCCCAGATCAGCCAGCTTCCAAACCCCTGATAAATCCTTGATGTATAATTTATAATCATTCATTCTTTTATCTTTTTATTATATGGTGCGCGATAGACTATTCGCTGAACAATATCTTCCGAAACCTTAAATTCTTCACTGGTATTAGTCATCGCCTGCATACTTCCGTGCCTTTCACACTCACTTAAATAATACTCATAAATGAGTAAATCTCTCTTTGCATTTGAGCGTAACACACCGAGCGACATCAACCTATCAAATGTTGCTTCATCAATATTCAATATGGCTTCATAAATACTCATTAAAACTGCAATTGTGGATCGGGCAATTTGAATGTAAATTCAAGTGATTGCGATTTCATCCGGGTATCTTTCTCTACCTCTCCCTTATCTATTGCTATTCGCTTCCATATACCTTTATCATAATAATCTATTCGTGGTGAATAAATAAGCTTGCTAACAACCTCATACTGATTATCGGTCAACCCCACAGAGCCTGCAATAATCTTTTCATTTCCTTCAAGCATTAATTGTATATCTGTACCTATCGCTGTAGATTGGTCAAGTATGACAGGCTTGAATAATTCCGGAGAGGATACACTCCTATTGTGATACTGTCTGTACGAAAACATCCAGTAATCGAATCCCCCTTGCTGGTTTAACCATCGAACGTAAAACGGACTATCCGGAATACATCTGGTTTCGAGTAAAATCCGATGCTCTTCCGCTCCATTGTTTAATTTTACATAAATTATCTCTCCGGCATTCGTAAGGATTATATCGCCGGCGTTATTCTCGAGTGGCCATGCGATTATATCATTTGATATACCTACGTATTTTTTATTTAGCTGTAAGGGAACAAAAAATAGCACGCCAGACGTTATTTCTCCGTAGAGTTCATAGAGTTCATAGAGTTCACCATTAAAGTTAATATATGTAGTCTCAGGGTATCCCAAAATGTAAAGATTATTTTCGTAACCCTCGTAAAGATATATCCGCTCAAAATTAGTACGAAAAGTACCTCTCTTGGCTGCATAGTTAGAACTTTCACCAATTTGAACCACTGCATTCAACGCTGCTAACGACAAAGTATATTCCCCGATAATTACCAAATAATCAAGTATAAGTTTATCTGATAATAGTTTTTTAATAGTGGTTGACAAATCAATCACCAGCTTTCCGTTGAAAAATTCACCGGATAAAACAACATCGCTTTGTCCCGATGTTTGAATCGTTATTTCAGCTTCACTTTCCGGTCCTTGCAGCTCTATAATAATAGGGTTGAAAGCTGTATGTATAGCCGGGGGTTGTTTACTTATGTTCATAAATTTGATTTTTTATTTCAGTTTCAAAATATGATACTACTCTGCTTGATAGCCTGTCGGTAAATTCGGATATGGGGGTTGAAAATATATCCTCATTACTTTCAGAGCGATACAATGTAGTTCCTTCTTCTTTTATTTTTTTTATAACAAAATACACCCATCTATTAAAGTCAGCTTCACTCTTAAATGTTAATCCTTTGGCTTGTGCCCACCGTTGCAGGATGTCTTTAAAGTTATATGGGACCTTTCCCGCCCCTCTTCCTCTCTCAAGTACTCCGACATAGGAAGCTCCTTCGAGTACCCCGCTGTAGTCCGATGTGAGATACTCATCGAACATAGATCGTGTCTTTCCGGATGCTACCTGCCTTGCTTGTTCATGTCGGTAAATAACATCGTTCTTTAGCTGCAATAATTCTTCATGTAAAATTTTAGAAATATCCATTAGCGTTTGTATTTTTGCTCTAAAACCTTATTAAACCTTTGTTGGTATTTGTACTCTTCCAAGTCGGAATATAGAATACCAAACACTTTTCCATATTCCCATTTTAATACCTCATCCGGATCTTTACCGTAGTTTTTAGCCAGAGCTTTAATTGTTCCAAATTCACCTATCTTATCACTCAAATCTTTTATGCCGGCGTTTAATTCTTCCGGTGAAGGATCATATTTTAAAAGGGTTTGTTCCTGCTCAATCCAATACGTAATACCTCTAATTATTCGATTAAAATAATCAGTCAATTTTGTGTATTCGGTCATAGCAGGCTTAAAATCATGCATACATAAAAAAACTTTTTCAAACTTTACAATTTCAGTATCATCCCCTTGAAAGATTTTACCTAATTCTATACGTTGACCGAAAGTTATTTTACCCGATTTAATGTCTATTTCTGACATTTTGTTGTATAGGCTCGATGGCGTAGTGTCATTTTGCTTTGTTTTCATGCTTAACAAATATCATTTTTATACTCAAACTGTAACATTATGCTAATTTCGTTGGCATCAAATCTCGGAAGAGGCGTAAAGAATTGCCACGTTTCAATTTTAGGCAGCCGTTCCATGAACGGAAAAACTATTTCTATCTCGATTTGATTTCTCAATTGCTCTCTTTTTATTGCATCGCTATGCATCTCACAGAATATGCAAAACCAAATCTGTACACGTGTTATTTTCTTCTTTTTATAACCTTCAATAACATACCGTCCTTGTGTGAATTCTTCTATATATACAAATTTATCACTGCGAGCATACTCATCTGCTTTGATGTTCATCATTGCATTTTCTTCGTACTCGAAAATATAAGTCGGATTAACCAACTCTAAGATTGATTTTAATTTATTTACTAACATTACGGTATGATATTTTTCTGATACCTTTCGATATCGGTTTAACTTCAAAGTACATCCCCATTATAAGCATATCAAGATAATCCGGAGACCTTCCGAGAATAGCTTTCATGGAGTCTTTAGAAATAATACGTTTTTTATGCGTATCGCTATCCGGATTTTCTCCTTTAAGCATCATTAACTCTTCTTTTATACTCTCCTCTTGTTCTTTGGTGCATATTATCTTTATCTCACGCTTATTGATTAACTCAGCCAGCTTATAACCACATTCAGATTTTAAGTTCGCATAGATTGTGCTGTCAATTGCCGTTGCTCCTCCGTGGAACTCCTTAATACCTTCTATGTAGCTTTCTAAATATGCGCCCAATCCATCACTATCAGCTATCGTTCTACTTCTTCCAACACCATCTGTTCGCATCAGGTTTTTAAGATCAAGCTCTATTTCTCTTGCTGTTGAATATGTTTTGTCAATAGCCACTTTCACAACCCTGCCAGTCCATGATCCCGCCACAAATCTATCACGCCCCTTCATCGCTAAATCTGCACTTATACTTTTGTTGGGAGCTGGTTTTACGTGTTCATTAGAAAAACAATCGCAAACAGCATCGTAATCAACAAGTAAATCCGGATCATCATCATATTCCCAATTCCCCAATAATAATCGTTCTTTTTGGTTCTTAGTTAACGTTCTCTCTAAATTAAGCAGATATCCATCCGGAAGCATTTTGTTATCTGTTGGCAATGCCTGTACAAATCGTTTCCAGTTTTCCAGTATTCCATCTTTGTGCTTCTTGTAATAGTCGCTGTACAGGTAGTTTTTTGCCGGGTTACATGTTTGCAAAAGCTTAGGAACTAAACCATACTTATCATTCTTCCATCTGCCTATACTTGCCTGCAGGTTGTTCTTCGCATCAAGAGAAAATTCACCGGCCTCTTCAATCCATCCTCGTGTCATCTGCATCGAGCCAAAACGTTGATACAGCGGATCTGTTGGCATATATCGTGCATCAAGAAGATATACACGAGATTTATTATACAAAAGAAAGTAATTATCATTTCCTTGATATCTAAAATAATCCTGCGTTAAACTCCATTTTTCAAACACTTCGTAAATGGTTGGAATAGTATATTTCCGTAAGTCGATTAACTGTTTACGAGCGATGAAATAAAATGTATCCGGATATGTCAACGCATCACTAAAAATCAAACTTACGCCTAAGTATGATTTACCGGAGCCTTTTGAGCCTCCATAGGTGATATCAGTAACTGAATTATCAATCCAATGAAGGCAAACTTCCTTTTGCTTCTCATTTCCGTGTGTATCAAATTCAATTATCATTTTACCACCATACCGGTTATTTGTTTTAAAACAATCTCTCCTCCGTCCTTTCCTGTTAATTCCTGTCGGTCAGACAACCCTAAATCACGAGCTATTATATTAGGATTCAAGAAGCCGGAAGCAGCTCCTGAAAACTTCTGATTGTAGATAGTTTCTCGTATACGCGTAACGATTTCGGAAAAATCTTTGCTCGCTTCATCTTCTTTATTTTCTAATTGCTTATCGAAATCATTAAAATACTTAACATTACAACCAATATAAAGGCATAACCCCTGAAGTGTGTACGGTCTCATTTTAGGTAGCTCAACAAATTGATTAGGGAATATTACCTCTCCTGTATCTTTATCTTTGTATGGTTTTACGGTTGATTTTACCTGCTCTACTTCATAGAATGGATTATCATCACACCATTGAAAATACTCACATGCAACTCTCCATAGTAATCCGGGAGAGTTAAATAGTTTATCACGCCCATGTTTTGAACGTAATTTCCAGAATTGATTTCCTTTAGGTGCAGCCATTTACAGATTATTAAACACTGCAAATATAAATAATTTATATTATAAAAACAAATATATTTAATTGATTTACAGTGAGTTACAAAAGAAACAGCAAATAAACTAAATTTATTTAAAGATTTTATCAGAAAGTGACAAAATACAATTTACGGATGTGTAGATTTGCGATGATTTCAAATTATATGGATTTTTTATTTCTCAAAATTATGTTATTATGAATAAAGCATTCTTACGTCGAAAAACAAAAAAATCAGATACCATAGTTTACATAGTATCTGACAGAAAAAACAAATCATCAAACAGTATTTCTTTGATGTCAATTGTTGTTTTTTTATTAAAATTCTCAGTGATAATTTTTAATGCTGGTGAACTTTTTAAATATGGAGAATGGTTTTAAAAATCAAATTCACTTTTATCTCCTATCTGATATGGTTTCTTTTGATTGAATTCTACCTCTTTCAAAGTTATATCCAGCTCGGCATCCCGGTCGATTAGTGTGCCGGCAATGGCTTTTACTTCATCAACCTTAAGAGCTTCTTTAACTGTATTGGGCAACGCCTTGATATATTCGACTTGAACCTTGGCAATATCAATCATAGAGTTGCTTAGGTTTCGGATTTCGGAAGCTGTTTTCACATCTACGGTTCCATCCCTTAATTGGTTAATTGTGTCCATTAAAACGCCGCGAACATCTACAAGCGTTAATCCTGAATTTGGGTTTTTACTGTTCATGATTCATCTTTTTTAAAAGTTTATTTAATTTGTTCTTTTCCTCGATTGTTTTTTGTAGATCATAGGGGTACTGTGTATGTCGATTTCTTTCGCCAAGTTCTGCATTGGAGATACACTCTAAATTTTCAATGATACAGTTATTTTTATTGCCATCTTTAAAAAGGATGTTATATCCTTCAGGAATGGGACCGTGATGTTTAGTCCACAGGTGCCTGTGTAAAAACTCCCAATTATTCTCGGCTATTCGTATATGCCAGTATCCGGAGCTTGGTCTGAATCTTATTTCACCATCTTTTGCTGTGTTATAAGGTTTGTTTCCTTTTTTCCAGAGACACTTATCTCGCCAGTTCTGTAGCTTTTCTTTATTCTTAATAATCGCCTCTATTCTCATTCCCTTAGTTGCTCCGGAATAACCCTTTTTAAATTGTGTATCCGGAGATAAACGTTGTCTCGGCTGAATACGTCCACTTGCAGGAGAGTTTTTAAACTTTTCTGATTTTACCACACCATAACGTTGAGCGGTTTTATAAATATGACTTATACTCACATTAAAATCACGTGCAATACTTTCTGTTTTATCATCGGGGTATCGTTTTAGAATATCCTGTATTTCTGCTGAAGAGAGATTTTTGCGTTTCATTTGCTTATTCCATTTCTTTAAGTTTTTTGAAAATAGTTACAATATGAGGTTTTACGTTGTAAAGACTTGTTATTGCGCCGACACAACCTTTTCGTTTTAATAATTTTAAAACTTCATCTTCGTGCTTCATCAGTATTCGTAACTGCCTTTTCGTTTTATCGTCAAACGCCTCTACATTGGTTTCGGCTTCTGCCAATGCTTCGGATTCTCTCTCTAAAAAAGAAGCAACGGTTAAGCGATGAACACCTAAAATCCTGCCTATTGCGGCTTTGCTTACACCTTTATCGCAAAGTGATTTTATTTGTGCTTCATTGCCGCTTAATTTCACTCTACTGCTACGTTTGCCTTTTGGACGACCAAGTACAACTCCTTCCATCTTTTTACGTGCTAATGCTTCTTTGGTTCGCATGGAAATTAAGTCCCTCTCTATTTGAGCTGATAGTCCGAAAGCGAAGGCTAATACTTGACTTTGAATATCCTTTCCTAAACGAAAATTATCCTTAATAGTCCAAACCTGTATTTCCTCCTTCATGCAATAATGGAGTATGGACATAATCATCAGGAGGCTTCTACCAAGACGAGAAAGTTCAGCACAAATAAGAATGTCGCCTTTTTTTAATTTCTTCATCAGTTTACCTAACTGTCTTTTATCAACCTCTTTTGTTCCACTGATTGTTTCTTCAATCCATCTATCAATGATAATTTGCTCCTTTTGGCAAAAATTATTGATTTCAAAACGTTGATTTTCTACTGTTTGTTTGTCGGTGCTTACGCGAATATAACCGTAAATCATAATTGTTTTAATTAATTTTATTTTATAAAGCCTGCTTTCCGAGCCTTACGGTCTGCGTTATTTTGATTAATTGCATAGATTATATTATCACCATATCTGAACTCTTTTAATCCTTTTGGGATTACTGGAGTTTTATCTTGTCGTTTTACAACTTCCATATTTGCAATATTTGTAGAGTTGTTTAACGCTAACGCCATCATCGCTTGAGCTAATAAAAAGTCTCCCTTATTCATTTCGCATTCTTTTTAAAGTCTTCAATAATTTCATTTAAACTCATATTTGGGTCGATTTTATAGAAATGTTCCCAATTTACTACACCTTGCTTTTTCCAATAGTTGTTATCAATAATTTTATGCAAAACACCCAAATGAGAAACAATATCGTCCATATCTTCTTTATTGTTGTAAAATATTCCCCAATCACCAACCTTTGGCTCGTTTTTCTCTGGTAGATAAATCAACTTATGCCATTGTTCGAGGGTAAGTAATTGGTGGTCAGAAAAATCTAATAAAGTAAAGCTCGTGAATAAGACGTGACTAATGTAAAAAGTACCTGAAGAAATAAGTGCGACCGAATAATTTTTATTGTCAAGCCAATATCTAAATGTTTCCCAGAATGGGCTATCTTTTTCATTCTTAACAACCCACTTTTCAGGAGCTTCTTTAATATCAGCAATTTGCCAAACGCCGATGTTATAAACTCGTCCGTGTCTATTCCAGATATTACGCTCCCCAAGTTGAATATTAAAAGGATATTCATCAGGAGACATTCCTATAAACTTATCCGTATCTCTGAACCTAATTTTATACTCTGCTAATAGTTTTTCTAATTCTTCCATGATGTTTTAATTTTAATTGATTATAAAAATATTACTGCTAACGTTATTACCGTCACCCAAAATGCGACTACCATTACTGCGAGATAAAAACAACCGTTGCGGTCATCTTTGGTTTCTTGTTCAAATTCTTCTTTCATCTTGCACCCATTAAATAAGATTTGTAATTAATTTTCTTTTCTTTTTCGACACAATAATCGTAATACTCGAAATACACGTCTTTAGATATGCTTTCATCAATATCACGTCTTATATCGTCAAAGTTGATGTAATAACCTGATAATTCTAATATACCGCCTATCTCATCACCAACCCAATCATAAGAGCTGTATTGTCCTGTATTTTCATCAAAGAAACCGTGTTTACGCATAAATGCTTCTACGTATAATTCGCAGATTGCTTGAAATTTTGTTTGTAAGTTTGTCATATTACTTTAATTTTAAAAGTTCATCTAACAGGGCACTTTCGGCTTGTTCGTAAGTTTCAAATTCTAATTCTTTTTCTTCATATGATAAATAGATAGTAGTTCCGTTATCTACTTTTGAAATTCCAAAGTAATAACCTGTTGCATTTCTATCTATCCAGCATGTTAAGTTTTTCGTATCTCTAAACCACTTCAAAGCAAGTGTAACCGTTGGAGCAGAAGTCCATTCTTTCTCTACTCCATCGTTCCAATCATACCCTGCATCGTTCCAGTTTGAATAAAGCTTTATGTCTAAGTCTTTGCGGTCAAAGAAACAGTCTGTTCGGACTAACAACTCTCCATTATAGAGATGGTCACACTCCCAATCAAAGCCCATACGTTTTAATTTTCGAGCTTGTTCAAAACTTACAAGCTGTAATTCGTTTGTCTTCATACTCTTATTTTTCTTTAATTAGTACATCTACGTTGAGAAATTTCGGACACATTCCACCATTATCATAAGGGATTTTCTTGACAGTAGATTGTGAATGATCTAATCCATATTTATCATAATCAATCATATATTGACGAAATCTTGCACAAAACCCCTTTAATAGGCAGTTAAAATTATTGCATCGATATTCATTGTCTAATAAAATGTTTGTCTTCATCTCAAAGCATTATAATTATTAATACTATCACTAACATCTCAATGTAGCAGGAACACATCCTGTTTCTCTTGCGGGTTCAAAATCTTCTGTTTTCATTGTTTTAAAAATTTAAAATATCTGATTTTTTAATTCTATAAATTTTCCCATCTATCTCTTTTTTTTCAAATTCTTCAAATCCTGAAACTTCGTTTTTTTCAATCATTCTAACTACCTCGTTGTAAGCGTAGAGCTTTATATCCGCATTTTTTTCTATGCTTTCAAGCTCAACCTCCCAGCGTCGCTGGTTTATCCATGTTTGAAGATTCGCAAATTCCGGAACAAATTTCCCGGACCCCTTTTTTTGCTTTCGCCATTCAAGTAATTTTTCAATTGCGGGATAAAGAAGAAATACGACATCCTGGTAATCTCTGTTTTTTTTTCGGAAGTTTTCAAATTCTACATTTAAACCTCCTTTTGTTCCAGGATAAAATTTTCTAAAACGTTCAAATTCTTCTTTAATATTTTCTTCTTTATTTTTCTTTACTTTAATATTATCTTCTTTGTTGGTTTTTTTGTCAACGGTCGTTGGTTTTTTGGTCAACGGTCGTTGAATTGCGGTTAAATTGTCGCTGTTTTTTTTAATTTCTTCTCTTTTTTCAGCAGATTTTTTGCCTGCTTCCTGTCTTTGTGTTCTAAGATTATCAAGTGGCTTCATTCTTGCTAATAGACTTTCGGAGTAGAAGCACTTACCGTCATCGGTAAAGGCAAATAGCCCAAAATCTTCTATTATGGATTTTATCAATCCGCTACTTACACGCAGGTCAAAGGCAATAGTATTATAATCTTTGACGTGAATGTAATTTGAACTTTCACGAAGTCGCTCTATAATCATAAAATAGACCCCATAACCCTCCGCACCATACCTCATCCGTATGGCGAGAATCTTCTCATCATTACGGGCGTTGCAGTCGTGCGGGAAGTAATATGCTTCTTTTTTCATATAAGAATCTTAATGTACTTGTCATTTATTGTATCACCCATCAGGATGACACCCTGTTTTACCAACTCTTCCAACTCTGCCATGACTATTTCGTCAGTGCAGATTTGATAATATTTTTTTGCCTTGATTATCACCTCACACACAAGAGCGTGAGCAGGTTCAATTTTCCTTTCCTTTTTATCTGCCTCAATTTGATTAATAATTTCAATTGTTTTCATTATTCTTTAATTTTAAATTACTTCATATAATCTTCTACCACTTTCATAAACTCATCAAGCGACCAGCATACCACACATTTATAACCTTCGTTTTGAAGTTTTCCCATGATGGTCAATTGTTCATCCGATGGCTTATTCCGACCGGCTTTCATCTCGATATATAATCCGTGATATCCTTTCATTGCAACCGGTATATGCAAATCAGGGACACCGGCGAGAACACCCTCGTCTTTCAGTTTCTTTGCTACAATCTTGTTTCTTTGTCCCCCGTTAGGGATAGCCCATATCAGGAACTTAGGATACCTGTAACGGAACCAGTTCACACAGGCTACCTGGATATCATGCTCTTGTTGTTTTGGCTTGAACTCGCTTGCTTTCATTGTATATCTTTGATTTAATTCTTTTGTAAACCTCAACTTCGTTGAATTTCTTTAGTTGATACAACAGTTCGATTTTTGCATCAATCTCAATAATCAATATTGCTGTTTCCAGTTTCATTTTTGATTGAATAAATCCGCAACCAGTTCGACCATATCTTCCTGTACCTGTTCCGTGCTACCGGTGATGGTAGCCGCCATATCCTTTTTGGTTTGAATTATCTGATATATCTTCTCATCGATGGTGTTTCTGCCTAAAAAGTAATAAGCCGTCACACTGTCCTTTTGACCGATACGGTGCGCCCTGTCCTCGCACTGCTCGCAATCGGCGTATGTCCAAGGGAATTCAACGAACGCAACATTGCTGGATGCCGTAAGGGTCAATCCTACACCGGCGGCACGTATTGAGCAAATAATCAGTTTTACATCATCATCTGCCTGGAACCTGTCGACTGCCGATTGTCTTTCTTCACGTGAATCAAGCCCGGTAACGGCAACCGCCTTAGGATAATATTTACGAAGCTCGTTGCCCACCTCGTGCAGGTTCACGAATAGGATTACCTTTTCATCCTGTTCGAGCATATCATTTACAAATTCAATTACCTCGTTCACCTTTCCGCGCGCCGATATCTGCCGTAAAACATTTATACGTACCATCACCTCACCACGCATTGACTTTTGTATCTTCTCATCACTGGCCTGCTTGTATTCCCTCAAATACCTGATAAGGTCAGCTTCGGCATCGCTGTACTCTTTCCGGTTGCTTATCTGGCAAACAACCGTCTGTCGAACTTTTGCCGGAAGCTCGGTCAACACCTCGTGCTTTTCTCGCTGGAAAAAACATGTCAGGTTAAGTTTATAATTCAGCTCCCTCAGATTACTGGCCTGGTTCGCCCCTGCGCAATACCGGTCGACAAACGATTTGTACCCGCCAAAGTCCGGAAGGCGCCCCATGATGTGTAGCTGGGAAAGCAGGTCTTTTGGTTTGTTTATTACAGGGGTACCGGAAAGAAGTATCACCATCTCCTTATCCCTGGCTATACCCATGCAAAATTTCGAACTTTGCGCCGATCCGTTTTTAACTCGATGCGATTCGTCTATGATGATGGATTTGAAAATTTGGATTTCAGGCTTGAATTCGATATGTCTAAGGGTCAGCTTTTGCCCCTGGGTATTAGTCAACCTAAGCACAAAGAACTTTTTCAGGCTCTCGAAATTTGTAATGAAAGTATCTACAAGTCCAGCTGCATGAAATTGCGGAAACGTACGCTTGCAGGAATCATCGAGTATCAACGCCCGGTCTCGACCGATGAATTTTTTAAATTCCCGGCGCCAGTTTTCTTTTAAGGTACTCGGACAAATAACAAGGCATGGGTATGCATTTGCTTGGTGAACTGTTGCAATGGCTTGTAATGTTTTTCCAAGCCCCGGCTTATCACCGTTTATAAACCGCTTTAACACAAGTCCCCTGGCGATGCCCTGTTTTTGATAATGATAAGGAACAATACCGGTTGCAAGCTTTAAATCAACAGCCAAATCCGGTAGTGGCGGAATTTCGTACACTTTGTCAACATCCGTGTCTATGGTTTTGTCGCTGAAGTTGAAATTGTATTTTCGTGCAAAATCATCAATATCTGATTTGTATATTGTTGGTACCAACCAAACCTTATTTGCGCCATCCCAGCGCCTCGCGGGTAACTGTTTTACAGCATCAACAAGGTATGGCTGATACCTGAATGATATCACAAAATATTTATCTGATTTTTGAATATTCATCTTTCAGAGAGTTCTTTGATTTTTTGTTCAATGGATTCTTTTCTCTTGAGGTAGGCTTCCTCATGTTTTACCTCGATGCGGGCTGCATCTCCAGCAAAAGCCTCTCTACATACACTTTTCAAAACCGATTGGGTTCCCTTTTCATATGTTACACCATCAGTAGAATTGTGTTGTACGCAATTTAAAACGGCAGTCCGTCATCTTCGATAGTGGCAACTGGTTCTAAAGGTCGTGCCCCTGTTTTTATTGCGATTAAATCGTTTTGATGTTTTACTACACCTTTATTGGCATATTTCTGTTTCCAAAACAAAATATCTCTAAGTTTTGAAACATTGTAATTATACCCATTAAATTCAATCACATCGAATGAAGGTTCGGGTGTAATACGAATGTCTATTTTGGTGTAAAAATTGTCAGTATGGTTTATTCTATACCCAAAATCAAAATCACAATTATCACTTCGAGCTTCCATCCCATTATCTTTAATAATGTGGTCATACTCATCAATTGTAATATCTAAATCGGAGGTTATAAGGCTTCGTTTAAGGTCAACACCTCTAATCATAAGCCCAATACTACCGCCAACGTGCGAAGTTGGATAATCAGATTGAAACTTTCTAATTGCTTCTAATTTGTATTCTATTTTATCGTTCATTATTTTGATTATTAATTGATTAAAAAATAAACTGCGTACAACACTATGTATAGGCAATGTGGGGCTTTGTGGTATATTCATCATTCGTTCTCGTATTAAAGTTTGCACTGGTTCGATAGGGCAGTGCTTCGTAATCCCACACTGCCTATACATTTAACGTTTGATAAACTCCCTGATGATTCTTGTTTCAGCAGGTGTACCTGCAAGTGCTTTGATATTTTCAAACGGTGTTAATTCTGCTTTGAATTCCTGTTCTGTATTACGTTTAAAACTGTAATCACAATTTTTGAGCATCAAAGCAAAGATTGCCACTTTCTCAATCTCAGTAATGGGCGTTTCGATGTCCTGATATTGACTTTCTGACATTAGTTTTCTGAGATCCTCAATGATTTTTTCACTTTTGAGTTCCTCGTTACGTTTCGCTTTTTCTTTGATGGCAATAATATCCTGATTACGAATCGCCTCTTCCGGTGATGAAATATTATTGTTTTTGAATGTAATCAACTTATACATATCATCACTCCAGTGTCCAACAAACCATGCTTTTTTATATTCACCACTTTCAAGACGTGCACTCTCTTTAGCTGCATCCTTTTCATAATATGCCAGTGCTTCTGCCCAGTCTTCATCTGAATAATCTTCATCGCGTTCAGGATATTCTGCAGGACTTTCCCAGTCAATGTGTTTGTAGTTGTTTTCGATAAGCACATGGCCTAATCTCTCAAGCTCATCAATAACTTCGTCTTTTGTGTATCGTCCTTCTCTTTTAACCAGGATATAACCTTCATTTATTTTTTGTAAGGCGGTTTCAAGTCGGTCATGAAATGTTTTATCTTTAAAACATGCAGGTTTGGTACATGTGTTAGATTCATACTCCTGAAATAATGCGCTTACCCCACATCGAAACTCACAGGTTTCACACTCTGTTTTATCAAATTTGGCATTGTCGAGATTTTTAAAATCACTCTGAAGGTACCCACGTATATCTTTTAAAGATTTATCAGTCCAATTTGCCCAGCTTTCAGCATCTTGTGAATATCTTTCTTTAAAGATTTCTTTTTGATAGTCCGGACTTAATTTACAAAGTTCCTGAGCATGGCTGAGTTGCAGTTCTTTTTTATCGAGTAACTCAATAAACTCAGGGATTAGATCATTAAGTTTAATTCTTAACCGGATATAAGAAAGTGATTTTCCAAAGCGTGCAGCCAGTTCTTCAAACGTTGTACCCCGATGATTTAGTTCAGCAAACGCCCGAGCTTCTTCCAGTGGCTCAACATCTTTTCGTTGGAGGTTCTCGGTAATCATAGCATCGAAAGCCTGTTCGTCCGTCATATTGCGGACAATAACCGGTATTTCTGCAAAATCAGCCTCAACACATGCCTTGTATCTTCGAGCACCCATCACAATCTTATAGCATGGTTTTCCCGACAGATACTTTGGCGACTCAACATTCATCGTTGGATATGGACGAACAGTTATAGGTTGGAGTAATCCCTGTTGCTTGATGTTTTCGGCAAGTTCGCTAATAGCTTCTTTATTGAAACTCTTCCGAGGATTCTGCGGGTCATCAAAAATCAACCGGTAATCAATTAATTCAATTTGTGTCATAATTTTTTATTTTAATGATTATACTGCATTTTCCAGCTCGATAGGAATTTCTTTCTCGCCATTTACCGAGATGGTCGCCTTGATACTTTTCTTTCTTCCTCGCTTTTTTGGTGCTTCTTCGCTGCCGATATTGATTTCAGCCGCTACGTCATCTTCATCAAAATTGATTGCTGTCCGCTTGATGGCCGACTTACCCTCGTTCAGGTAAAGCTCCACCTCTTCAATACACTGATCGATTGCCAGCGAAAGATCCTCGCCATACAGGTACTCATCGCCGAAAAATTCGGTCAGCGGGGAAACAAGGTTCAAAATCTTGCCGGTTGAAAGTGTTTTCTGACCAACAAGGATAACCCCGTCACCATCGGCACCATCTGCAAGAGTGAATCCTGTAATTTTCACTTCTTTCTTTTCGCACGCCAGTTCACAGATATTAATCATGTGAGCTGTCAAATTTTCAAAACTTTTCAACAGGTCGTTATGCGCCAGGTAATCGCATTTTTTAACTACCTCGTTTTGTGCCTGGATTTCATTGACCGTTACATATTCGATCAATGTCGCTTCAAGAGTCCTGCCCCGAGTAAGCTTTACTTTTTTAATTTTGATTGTACTCATATTTTTTTAAATAAATCGTTTATAATAGTTCTCAAATTCTTCCCAGTATAAATCTTCCGGCGTGGGTAGCCTTACCCCGAACTCGGCGATTGCATCGGCTTGTACATGGTTTAAAAAATGCGTCATTGCAACTGCATCAAGTTTGCTGGTACCGGTTGTTACCTTTGTTTCTTTTCCGTTAATAATTATTGTTCGACAAAGAAACTTTTCACGATAGTAATCATAGAAATCATCCTTAGTAGCTCCGGTATCCTGCGCAAGGCATGTAAACCACATCCACATCATCGCATTTTGATTGTTACTCCGCTGTTTTACCGTCTTTTTAAGTGTAAGTATATGCTCTCCATTTTTGAGCGTTTGAAAAACGTTTTCAAGTCTTTGCAGCACATACTGTTTACCCAGTATATCCCCATTTTGTTTATTAATTAGAATCGTGTTCATCTCTGCCGGTAATTTTGGTGAATAAAAATCTGTTTAGTATGTTTTAAAATTTTTACTTTCGCCAAACATCATGTACCACCTGAATGATAGTTCCAGATATTTAGATTTTCCATCCTTGTAAAAACTGCTATCCCTGTTAATCGGTATCTTGAATACTCTGAAATTCTTTTTTGAAATACCGATTAAAACGTCCCTTTCACACCCTGCTATATCCATGTACCATGCACGTTGCCTATCGTAATCAAAATATCTGCATGCATCCTCAAATTGCTTTTGTGTTTCGGCTGCGGTGGTTTTTATATCTCCGCCCCATTTCCAGTCTTGTCTCCACAGGTCCCATTTACATCTTGTATTTAAGTGAAATTCATAGCCATTAAAGTTCATATCCAGACGTTCAAACATTTTCTTTTGTCCATCAGCTTTTTCGGCCATTATTCGACAAAATTCATCATCCCAGAATGCCTTTTTCATTTCTTCGGCTTTATGAAAATCTTCCGGAGAAAACACCTCTCCATCAAGAGTATGTTTGAAATAATCTATACGATCAGGTTCCGTTATCATCGCATCAAGCAAAGAACCAAATTTATAAGAATTTGTAGGGTCCGGCATTGGCCTGGGAAAAAGCTGGTTTTTAAGCCAGCTTAAATCCGAGTTAGATACCTCTGTCCTTTGATAATAGGCGTCCATCACTTCGCTTTATATACAGGTTCGTAACTGATTAATGGACTTTCGATGAATTCTTCGTTTTTGAGGGCATAGCTTTCGCAAAAACGTTTAATGCGGTCGAATGTGAATTTTTCAAATTTATCAACCGGCATGGCTTTCCCTTCTTTTTCAAACCAGAATTGAACGAGCAAAAGATACCCTGCATTATTTTTCAGCTTAATCTGATATTTTTCTTTCACGTTTGGGGTTTCTGTCGCCGATATGCTCGCATCAACCATTGCACCGGCAGTAGCTGCACTGGCTGCAATAGCTGCCTCCTCGCGGGCTTTAGCTTCCCGTTCGGACTTTTCCCTTGCCAGGCGTTCCGCTTCTTCCTGCTGGCGTTTTTTTGCTGCCTCCTCGAGCCTGGCTTTTTCTTCTTCTCCGGCTTTAGCTATGGCTTCAAGTTCTGCCTTTTTTGAGGGTAGTTTATCCCTGTATTCCTTCAGGGTAGCGGCTATCTCGCGGCTGTAATGGTCTTTTTTACCTGTAAAATCAGCGTTTAAAACTGAGTTGATGATTTCAACGACTTCCTCATCAGAAGCGTGCTTGATTTCAAAATCAATATACATCACGCCGGGTTTGATTGTATCTGATGGCAGGTCGATCACAGGAAGATCGTATCTTGATTCAAACTTTGTTGATGCGGTTTCGAGCGATTTGTCGGCAGCATCAATATTTTCAAGGGTAAGTTCATTAAAATACTTGATGATGCTGTTTTTCGTTGTATCAATACAGTTGCTAAAATAGTTAGCCGCGAGGACTTCGCAATATCCACGAATCTCAATAAGCTCTTTGTCTTTTTCGAGCTTCACCCTGGATTGTCGTTCTTCTTCCTGCTTAGCCTTCATTTTTTCTGTAGTACAGTCATCACGTAGTTTCTGTGCCTCATCAATTGTAGGTTTCAGCTCGGCTTCCAGAGTGGTGAATTGTTTTTTTACCGCATCAACAATCTGGGTGAAAGGTTTGCGGCGCTCATTCATCGCATCGATGGTTTTCTTTGCTTTAGTGATATATGTTGCCAGTTGAGCATCATACACGTCATTCATGCCTGATTTAGCCAGCTCAATAATCTTGTTGCCTGCATCGATGGCTTTCGTTTTACTCTCTATGTTTTGAGAGAGTATCTCCGGAGCCGTTGCAACGATTTGCTGCAATTGATTTACCTGTAGTAATACGGTCTGCTGCACCGCCGTGTTTTCTTGTGACATAATTTTTATTTTTTTACTGTTTTTAAAATGGATCTGTATCTTCAATAATTATAGCTTGAGCCGGTTTTTCTTTTGCGACTGAGGCTGCTGCAGGAGCAAAACCGCCGTTCACTTCCTTTAATTCTTCCTCGTCAAGTTCGTCGTCGAATGAGACAGATTCACCTACTCTTAATTTGGTGTATGCACGCATGGCGTGTTTGATGGTTTTTGCTTCAAGAAAACCAGGGTCTATACCACCGTTTTCAGAGCTGTAAAGAGAATTTGCCTGCGGGTTCTGTCCTGATTTTGGAATTGAGTATTTTTTCAGACGCTCGATATCATCTTCAAGCAGCCATTTGAAATCAAGCCCATTATTTGGAAGTACGATACACACGTATGCTCCAATAATTTTCTTGGATTTTCGTGGGATACACGGCTTGTAATCAACGATAAGCTCGCCACGCTGGTTTGTCATCGGCTGGAAGTGATCACCCTCGTAGATTACCTGCGGATTGTTCATTCTAATGATTTGTCCCGACATGATTCGCATGTTCAGTTCGCCGTAAGCGGTAATTCTCAAATAAGCGGTGTTTATCCACGCATCAATAAGGTTACCTGACTCGTCCCTCTGACTTGTTTTTGTGCCTCTGGCCTCGAGGTAAGCCTCTGATTTCTGACCGGGCTGAATCGATAAACCCTGTATGGCTATCTCCAAAAATGCAGAATAAAGGGAAATGCCGGTACACTGTTTCAATCTCTCGCTTGCGTTTAACGCCTTTTTAAAATACATCGCCTCACGCTCGAATATCATTTCTGCATCTTCTGCCGTTTTTTTGTGAATCTTCATCATGGTATTGATGAATGATTCCGCTACCTGCAACTGTTCGACAATCGTTGCCTTGTCGGTAACGTTCAGGCTCGTTTCCTTTGAAAATTTTGTTTTGTCCATAAATTCGTGTGTTAAATTTGTTTTTTACCCTGTTCAATCCTGTAATGCGCTAAGCTTTCGGCTTTCCTGCGCTACATCTCCACTTCAACCTTTAGCCTGTTGTTTTCCCTGTACAACTTATCAATCTCTGAAATTTCCCGGCTGGCAAACCTGCCGAGACTGTCACGAAAATAAATCCGAATTTTCTTCGCTTCACCGAATATGTTGAGTTGCGTGTAGGTGTTCATAACAGTTAGTTTAAATAAGGACTAATCACTATCAGTCCAAAATATCTAAGTGTTTGAAGTGCAACAAAAGCGATAAATATCGTTGCTGCAATTGTGTAAAAAATCTTTTCTGTTTTAGTTATTTCTGTTTTCACAATCCTACGTTATAAAATTGTGATTGAAGACTACTATAAGTTTCTTGCATTTCTTTGCGGTCCTGGTCATCTTTTTCTTCCTGTCTTTTTGCATCTACCTCTTCCTCTTCGAGGTCAAGATACCTTTCACAAAGAAGATAGATAAAAACCTTGTTTAGAGCCTCTCTTAAAAGTTCGTTTGGTTTTGCAGGGAAATACCTCTTTTCGCCCCTTACCGGTACACATTCGAAGAATGTTACCACTACTTTTACTTTCATAAAGCCTGAAAGTGAAAACCTAAGGTGATAAAGCATGTTGTTATGCTCAATCTCAATTTCGCTTTCATCTCTACCCCACTCCCAATTTTCAAAATCTTGGGTTGAGGTGAACATGTCCTCGATGTCTGATTGTAGCTCTCTGATAATGTTACTTAGCATAGTGTTTTTTATTAATTGTTATTTTTTGGTTGTTCTTGCATCGATCATGTTTAAATATTTGGCTACACGTGCCTGTTTTAAGTTTTTCCTTTTGCGTGGATTTGGGGCAGGAGCCTCGATCGCTTCCGACAACTCCTGTATAATCCCCTCCAATGAACCTCCAAGTTCAAGTAATCTTTCTGCTGTAATTTTAATTTGTGGTTTCATCATCTTATCTCCTCATCTTCAAGTCGAGTGACTGTTAATATCTTACCCCGATATGTGTACACCACGTTAAAGCCTATCCGGTCTTTTATCCGGGACATTTGTGTTCGGAAATTGTTATACACGTTTTCCTCAATTTCCTTGCGGGTCATTGACTCGGCGTATAAAAGCTTTAAGGCTTCGTTAACCAAGATTTTTACATCGGCACCCTGCTTATTGGTTTCGATGATTTTTTCTATCGTTTTTTCCGTACTCATTTTTTTGTAGTTTTGAATTATTTTCGTTTATTTGTTGTTTCGTTTGAAACATAATGCAAATATACTAACATAAAATAGTACACGCAACACAACTACTAATATATGTTAGTATTTTAATAATTATTAACTTTTGAATTGATTTATGAGAAAAGGTAGTCCCATTAATTCTTTTGGCAGATCTACAATAAAACACGCTCAGCCCAATAGGGGTGGAAGCAAGAGACCTCCAACTTTAGTGATAAAAAATAAATCCATACAACAATGTGGAAAATTAAGTACCAAAACAAAATTTTCTACAAAAATTTATATTAAACAGAATAACGTCATTAAATTAAATAAAAAGTTATATTTAAAAATAATATATTCTGAAATGATTAAATCTAAAAAATTAGCAAATATTCATATTGAAGAGAGTGAAGAAGTAAAATTAAAGAAGTAACTGTATGAAAAACAAACTAACAAGGAGAGATTATCTTCTAAATCGTATATACGAGGAACTTAAGCAAGCTAATACTACTCGACATTATGCTGAATTGCTAATAGATAATCAGGTATTAAATTCTAAACTATTTAACATTGTCATAGCAATGCTTTCATCAAGTGGGGCTATATTATATTTTATAGAAACATATTATGCTTTTGCTGCTACAATTTCTGTTGCAATCGGAACAGTTTTAAATCAATTTTTTCCAGTATTTTTTTAAAAAGTGATGACTTGGCTAAACTGGTTAGATTGCATACTGATTATATTATTTACTCTAACAAAATGCAAAATTTATTTGATGAGGCGAATTCAAATGAAATAAGCGTGAATGAAGCTCAAAATAGATACTCGGAACTTTTTGAAGACAATGCAAAAAAAGCTACGGAAATAAGTAGTTTATTTGGAAAAATCAACAAGAAATTAGACAGAAAAGCATCTGCAATAAGTGATAAGTATTTAGATGATATATATAATCCTAAAACAGAATCAAATGGAGAAAATAGAAATTAAATCAATACCTAATAGAGGTAATTCATCAAGACCGGGAGCTGGTGGAGTAGATCGCCAATCTAATCAACAGCCATCACGAGGCAGTAGTAAGCGGCCTAAATAATCAAGGCCTTGATGGTGATACACTCTCAGCTTTTATTCCATAAGAATTTAATATGCGACTGAGTTTGTAAGCTTCTGTGTCATTTGACATAGTCGGATTATTTCTTCTGTAATCACGTAAGATTGCTGAGATGTTTTTCACATCTTCGGCAGTTAATTTTTTGCGAAAAGTACACATAATGAATAAATTTAAAATTAAACTATATGCTTTTAGTAATTAATGATGAAAAAAAATAAAATTAAATTAACAGAAAATCAGGCTGATGCCATTTTATCTATATGGATTGTATAATGATGCAAATATACTAACATATTTTAGTAACCATACTAAACATATCGAATCGTTATGTTTTTACAAATAATTAACATATAAAAAATAAACATAAATGGATGACATTATAGAAAGGTCTTTAAGAGCTTTAGCAAATACAACACAATCTAACTATAAAATTGCAAAAGCAACCGGGCTGTCCGAAGCGGCTGTAGGAAGATATAAAAACGGAAAGTCTAAACCTACAATTGTTAATGCTAAGGCACTAATACAATATCTTGAAGGCACAATGCTAAGATCGGACACAACTCCCGCTGATGGTGAAAATAAGCAATTCAAATCAGTTCCCCTATTACCTGCCGAAGCTGTAGCTGGATTTCCTGCTTCCGATTTGGATGGTATTGTTTACGCTGATTGTGATCAGTACATGGTTCCGGAGTTCGAGCGTAGCGGCTATGAGTTTGTTATTCGTGTCAGCGGTTCGAGCATGTATCCAAAGTACAGCAACGGCGATATACTGGCATGTAAAAAAATCATCGACATATTGTTTTTCCAGTGGGGAAAGGTATATGTGATAGATAGTTCTCAAGGTGCATTAGTGAAGAGAGTATTTGAGGATGAAGACAATCCAGATAATATTCTACTGGTAAGTGATAATAGAGAAAATTATCCGCCATTTTCAATGCCAAGATCAGACATACGCAGCCTTAGTATTGTGCTGGGGGTTATAAGAATGGAATAATAATTTATAAGTCAAGAATAAGCTAAATCAAACATAATAAAAACTAAAAACACCGCAAAATACAGGCTTTTTATGTGTATAGTGCGGTGTATAAATTTTAAATATATATATCAATTACACTACTAATTTGAATTTTTAATTTATTGATTATCAGTTGTTTAAACAGCACAAAAGGACGTATTTCTTAAATCTCATCCTGCGCACTATAGTTCTAATGATAAATCCAACTATCTATTCGGATTTTTCCAAATATTTGTTTTCGTAGCCTTGATTATCGCTGTTTTATCACCTGCTTGTAACAGAAAATCACCTTTTTCCAACACCCATCTTCCATCAGCATTTACAAAAGCAAGATCATTAGCTTTCAATGCAAAGCTTACTGTTTTAGTTTCATCCGACTGAAGTGTAACTTTATCGAAAGCACGTAATCTTCTAACATCAGGCGTTATGGAAGCCACCAAATCGCTACTGAACAAAAGAACTGATTCTTTTCCTGTTACATTTCCCGTATTTTTCACATCCACACTTACATTTATTATATCTCCGGCAACAAACTCTTTTTTATCTACACTTAAATTAGAATATTCAAATGTAGTGTAACTCAAACCATAGCCAAAAGGATATTGCACTGATGTTTGTGCACCGTAATCATATGCACCTTCCATTTTACCTTCAAGATTTTGACTGGGCTTATGATCGTAAGTAATCAAACCTTGCTCATATTTAGGATAAGTATAAGGTAATTTACCACTTGGGTTAACATCTCCTGCTAAAATATCTGCTAAAGCATCTCCACCGTAATTACTTGGAAGATACAATTGTAATATTGCCTTTGCATCGGGTTCAATTTTACGAATTAAACGCGGACGACCTTCATTCAGTACTAATATAACAGGCTTACCTGTTTTCTGTAATGCTAAAGCTAATGCAGTTTGATTTTCTGATAAAGATAATTCATCTAAATTACCGGGAGTTTCACAATATGAATTTTCACCAACACAAAGAAGTATATAATCAACTCCTGAAGCTGCTGCAACAGCTGCTCCTATTTGTGGTTGTAGTTCTTCGTAATAATTTCCCTTCATGTCGTATTCAACTCCAGGAACATATTTTATGTTATGCTTTCCAAACTTAGCTTGCATTGCTTCAAGAATGGTATTGTATTGCTGAGCAAACTCTTCGGTCTTTTCACCCTGCCACGAATAGCTCCATCCTCCGTTGAGTGTACGCATAGAATTAGCATTCGGTCCGGTAACTAAAATTTTTACACCTATTTTCAGAGGTAAGATATTATTCTCATTCTTGAGTAAAGTAATGGATTCATCTGCAGCAGCTTTCGCTACTAATTCATGCTGTTTACTTCCAAAATCAGGGTATTCATCACGCGACCAATACGGAGTTTCAAACAAGCCTAAGCGGAATTTCAGTCGTAATACACGACGAACAGCATCATCAATTCTTTTTTGGGATACTTCGCCTGACTGAACCAATTCGACCACAGTTGGACAGAATCTAAGATTATAAGGCTCCATCACCATATCAATTCCCGCATTGATAGCTGTTTTTACTGCACTTTTATAATCATCAAACAGATGATCGCGACTAAGCAAGTTTTGAATATCTGCCCAGTCGGTGATAATAACACCATCAAAATTCAAATCTTCTTTAATCCATTCGGTAAGAAGGCGATAGTCGGCATGAGTAGACACACCATTGATAATACCCGAATTTACCATCAACGATAACGCCTTACCTTCAACAATAGAAGCACGGAAGGGTTCAAAAAACTTCTCACGAAGCTCACTTTCAGAGATTACAGCCGGAGTACGATCTTTACCCGAAACCGGAACACCATAGCCCATATAATGCTTTATACATGCTGCAATACGATCGTTTCCTATTTTGTTTGTATCATCACCCTGAAAACCTTTCACAGCAGCAACAGCCATTTGTGCGTTAAGATAGGCATCCTCTCCAAAACTTTCCCATTGGCGCGACCAGCGAGCATCACGACCAAGATCCATAGTAGGATTGAAAGTCCATGGAATATTACTTGCTCTTGTCTCATATGCCGATATGCGCGAACATTCTTCCATCAATGCTGTATTAAAAGTAGCAGCCATTCCAATTTCTTGCGGAAAGAAAGTACCACCGGCAGTATAAGTAGTTCCATGATTTGAATCAATTCCATATAAAACAGGAACACCTGTTTCTTCTAAAGCTCTTTTTTGAATGATGCTTACAATCTGTTCCCACACCTCTGTAGTACGAGCGCGATTATTAGCTGTATTAAGAATTGAACCGACTTTATACTTACCAACAACAGTATCAAGCATGGCAAAATCAATCTCGAAAGGCTCATCACTGGTGTATAAATCGCCTCCTTTACCAATAACATCAAGTGTGTATTGCGCCATTTGTCCGACTTTTTCCTCCAAAGTCAGTTTAGACATAACACTGTCGATTCTACGTTCGATATTCTTATCGAAATTCGGACTTGTGGTTGTTTTGCTACAACTTGCGAATAGTAATAAAGTTGCAAGTATTACTAAAAGATTTTTTTTAATCATGATGATAAATATGTTTGTTATTTCCATTTAAATGAAGCCACAGTGTTTCCTCCTAATGTATATGAAAAAGATCGGTTATTCCATATTATATCAAAAGTTTTTTGACTTCTATTTGTATTAAATACGACCAAAGAAGTAAATCCATCATGATTTTTAAAAGCAGAGTATATTAACCCTCCATCATTCACTCCTGATGAACCAATTCTCTTAGAACCATATTTCGTTACGGTTGACAGATGAGCTGTAGTATAATAAGTTACATTCCTTGTAATAGCTTTGGTTTGATTATGAATGGTAATAGCTCCCATACACAAATCACATCCACCATCATCAGTGTGAGGATCCCAATTTTGATCGGAAGCAACATTCCATGCTAAAGCAGTTTTTCCCATATTATTTACTGTTCCTAAGATAATCTCTTTCATGTGAAAAGTGAAATCTTTACTGAAATGTCCGTTACCGCCTGTCCATTGCTCCGTAAAATAGACACTTTTCCCCGTTTGATTATAGACAGTAGATAATGCACTGATACTGCCTCCGTAAAGATGAAATGCAGATCCTTCAATATATTGACTTCGTGCTACATATATAGGATATTCTGTGTTATCACAATTATGGTCGTAACCAATCAGTTTAATATATCCATATCCGTTATTTTTCAAAATTGGACCTAAATGATATTCAACAAAATCATACTGATCTTCTTTGCTCATATACATACTGGGCCAATTGTGCTCTGTTAACGGTTCATTTTGTATTGTCATAGAATGAAATACTATACCCAATTTCTCCATTTCCTGGAAATATTTGAGTATATAATTGGCATAGTCGCCAAAATGTTCTTTTTTAAGACTTCCACCGCGTAGTTGTTGCTTTCCATTACCACTGAATGGGGTTTTCATCCATGCCGGAGCACTCCATGGTGAAGCCATAAACTTTATATTAGGATTAATTTGTACCATTTGCTGAAGCACAGGAATCAGATAGTTTAAGTCAGGACCGGCCAAACTAAAAGGTTTATTTTTATCATCCTGATAAGAATAAGCACCTTGTCCTAAATCAGAAGAACCCAATGCAACCCGAACAGTTGCACTTCCCATTCCCTTTTCAACCGAAAACAGCTCTTCTAATATTGCTGTCTGATTTACTTCACTCATCTGTTTAATCACATACGCACTACCTTGTGTCATAGTCCAGCCAAACCCTTCAATAGTTTGATATTCCTGCTCAGAATTGATATTGATTTTAATGGTATTTTGTCCGTTATCGTCTGTAAATTGAATATCAGTCTGCTTCTGAAACAGCTTGGATTTATCAGTTGTGGTCTGCCATGATGTGACAGTTTGGGAGTTGGTAGATAAATATGATAATAAAATAACAAAAGATAGAAATACTAATTTATTTAGCATGTTATATAATTTTAACGCCTTGCCTCATTTCACTTTAATCAAATTGTCAAATAAGACAAGGCGGTTTAATAATATAGAAAGGTTTTACTTGTTTTTTAAAACTACTTCACCAACACCTTTCTTGCATATCCATCAACATTTACGATATACAAACCTTTGTTAAGAGTTTTTGAAGTGTAAACACCGCTTACCATTCCATTTTCAATAATTTTACCACTGATATCAAAGATTGACACCTTACTTTTCACTCCATCAATTACTAAATTATTACCTGAAGTACGAATAGTGAAATAATCATCATATACTTTATTTACACCATCAATAACAACCTTCCATCCCCAAACAGTTATATTAATTGTTGGATTTTCAGGATCATAAGTAACTTGTCTGTTAGGTAAGTCTGCTGTTGGATCAGCTTCTCCTACTTCAGGATGACCCCAGTCCGGTGAATTATATAAACGATATTCGAGGCTCATCAAAAGTCCGGTAGTATATGTAAATGTGCCATCTTCATTTTTAGTCATTTCTTTAGGATTATCCCAGTTCCAACTTGCATTGGGGAAGCTTCCCTGAATCCATACTTGTTTAGTCCCTTCTGGTACAGTTGCGTTAATTGTAATATTTCCAGTTTTATCAGGATCAAATATTGCTTTAAAAGAATTCACTACGAATGTTCCGACAGGATCGCTTTCAGAATATTTCAAATTATCTGCTGTTTGCTCATAATCCCAGCTTGGACCGGCAATAAATTTCAATTCTAATGTAGCAGGAACGCCAAGAATTGTTATAGAATAAACATTTCCTTCATCTTCAATTCCTTCAAATTTCATTTTTGTAGACTCTACTGCTCCTGCCCAGTTGTGGAAACTACCTGTAACATAACATTCCTTTACTTCAAGAGGAACCCAAACAACAATCTCTAATTCTTGCGGATAAGCCTTGAAAGCAACAACTGTAATCTCTACAGAAGTGGGATTTTCTTCTAAAGAGAATTGGAAGTTATCAGCAGGATCGATTTGTTCATAGTCCCAACTTGGACCGGCACACACTTTAAAATCTAAATCTTGTGTAACATTGATTTCGGCAGTAAATAAACCATCGCTAACTTTAGTCATTTTAGTAGCCGAAGGGCTCCAGTTATTGAAATTACCGGCAATATAACACACCCCTGTTTCTGTAGGAACATTCACCGTAACTGTGTAAGCATGTGCATATACCACAAATGCAAACATCATAATTGTAGAAAGTAATAGTTTTGTTTTCATAACATTAAAAAAATTAAAAAATTAAACATTGAGATTAATAATAAATTGCTTATTTAAATTTAAAAGTTACAACCGATTCATCTAATTGATTATATAAAAATCGGCGATTTCCTGAGCGAACTAAATATTTTTGATTTGATTTAGTACGATTCATAACCACAAGTACTTTTGTTCCATCTTCATTCATAAACGAAGCTGTTGTCATACCTGATGGAAGCTTTGTGCTGGAATTCTTAATGCGTACAGCACCTAAACGAACGTTTTTAGAAAAATGACCTAATAGATAATACTCTTCATTTTTGTAATAATTACCATTAGATCTGATAGTTACAACACCTCGACAGTTTTGGCAACCACCTGTTGTAGTTGTCGGACCATTATTTTCATCTAATGCTAAGTTCCACATAATAAAATTCTTAGAGCCTCGGTTTACACTTGCCATCAGAAAGCTTCTCATATAATAGAACATATTACCCATACGTGTATCAGTATTCCATCCCCCACCCGACTGTTCAGTAAAATATACATCTTTATCGGGATGAACTTCCTGCACTGCATCAATAGCATCTGCAGTACCTCCGTAGCCATGCCATCCGGTACCGGCTATATATTGTTTAGCTAAAGCATCATTTAAAATGTTGAGTGGATAATAGGACATATCAAAATTATGATCCCAAATAATTATTTTTGTTTTGATATTGTTGGATACGAATTTTGGTCCTAAATAATCGCGAATAATAGTACTTTGTTCCTGCCATTCCATTTTCATTGTCGGATAAGTATTTATCTCGTGCATCGGTTCGTTCTGAAGTGTTATGGCATCTATCGTAATACCCTCTGCTTCAAATGCTTTTATATAACGCACAAAATATTCTGCAAAGTCATCATATACTTCACTTCCTTTCAAACTACCACCGTACATGCTGTTATTACTCTTCATCCAGGCAGGTGCACTCCATGGACTTGCAAGAATTTTCATCGTAGGATTTATAGTTAATATTTCCTTCAAAACCGGAATTAAATCATTTTTATCAACAGAAGGAATAGCAAAAGACTCTATATTTCCGCCATCGCAATAGCTATAAGTGCCGATTGAAAAATCAGATGAGCCAATGGTTATTCGAAGATAATTAAGTCCGATTCCTTTATCAGGGTCGAATAGGTCTTCGAGTAATATCTGTCGATTTTCCTTACTTAACTTGTTGATAAGATAAGCTGATGAACCGGTTAGTGCAGCACCAAAACCATCTATCGTCTGGTAAGTTACTGTAGAATCGAGAATAATTGTAAAATCACCCAAATCTTTAGAGAAATCGATAGCTTGCTTACCCATCAACATCGACTCATTACCTATTGTCAGCCATGCTTCAACATCACCTACCGGGTCCTCCGGCTTTGGAGTAGGAGGCTTAGTTGAATTGTTATCGCATGCTGTAAACATAGCTATAACCAATATAAATAAGAAGATGGAGTGTGTAATTCGATTTATCATTTAAGCTTGAGTTTTTTAATCTACAGGCTACAATTATGTTTTATATATGTAACCTGTAGATTTATTTTAATTAAATTTTTACGAACGAAATAGTTTTGTTGTTAGTATCTATTGTAAAGCGATAAACACCGGGAGCTGTAAGTAATGCATCAGTTCCTTTGAAATTGCCAAGATCACTTTCAGTAGGAGCCTGCAATAAAGGAGTCGAAATTGTGTATTCTCGTGCATCTACTTCACCACCCCAACCTCGTTGATGGAAGAATTTCGAATTGAAAGCACCTCTCCAAGCTTCTGCGAGATCACTACCATCAGTATGTTCTATATATATAGTTGTCTGAAAAACACCATTCGATACTTTTCTACAGAATGTATACTCTAAAGGAGAATTCCAATTCCATGAAGCAGTTTTCACACCGGCTTGTGGACGACCGAAACCAACACCATCCAACCAAAGAACATCGGGATATACAGCATCTGGTTGCTCTACAAACAAATAATCTATAGAAGGTAGATAGTAAACTGTATAAACACCTGTTTCTCCTAAAAATTTAGCCGTATTTGCTCCTGTAACTTCAAAAAAGTCGGGTGAGAGTGAATTAGATAGATTTGCTATACCTGAAACAGTAAACTCGGAATCCTTGCCAAAGTATAGACTACCTTTCTTCCAACTTTCTGTTACCGAAACATTTAAATGATTTGTTGATTTCAAATCAACCGAAGAAAGAGCATTGACATTCAACTCTGTAATTGGCTCAAGTTTTTTACCTGTACCTACAACCGTAAAATTAAACAAATCAAGTGTTATTTTTTCAAAACCTATAAGAGTAGCATCAGATAATGTAAGAGAATCACCATCTTGGTCAATAAACCCTAATTCTCCATCAGCATTTTTCCCAAATACAGGTGCAGTCCAATCAACTTTTTTGAAGCGAGTAATTTTTGTTGGTAACACAAAATTAATTTCATTGCCAAATGTCAATCCTTCAGCAGAATATATATAATTTGCTGCATCGGTTAATTTTAATTCCACTGCTAATCCTGTTACATTAGAAAAGAAATACATCGTTGGAATTTCAGGACGTTTCGCAATGATATTTGTTAAAACAGTATCTGCATGATAGCCTTCTACATTGATGGATGATAGATGCACTTCCACCTCAGCATTGTCTGGCATATACGGACCAAACGGCACAACAAATGTTCCGGTGTAAGCTCCATTATTTCCTTTAGTACGAACTGATTCCGAAGCAATTAGTTCATCATTAACGATTATTTTAATATCTAAGGTCGATAGAGGAGTTTTAGTATCAGTTACCTCTGAATTTATCACAATAGAATCGCCATAGATAAATGTACCGGCATGAATTTGTTCTACCGTTGCACTATTAAACACGGGAGTAGATGCCGGATATTTAACCCTTAGACCATCATCTGCACACGAAAAGAGCATAATTACAGATGAAAATAAAAGTATGCTATTTAATATTTTATTCATGATTGAATTTCGTTATATGTTATTATGGTTACTAAATAAGTTAACTATCTATCAATACCCCGGATTCTGCTCCAGATTAGGATTCTGATCGATTACATCCTGTGGTATAGGTAGTTTATATGAAAATTTATCATATGGATATTTTTGAGCCGGACGACCTTCATCTTTGCTGAAAACTGCGTTCATCACATCTTCTACTTTATCCAAGCGTACTAAATCAAACCACCGTTCTCCCTCAAAAGCCAATTCGAGACGGCGTTCATTCAAATATGCATTCAATAGTGCTTCTTTATTACCTGTAACAGCAGCTGATAATGCGTTTAATCCGGCACGTTGGCGAATTTGATTGATGATAGTTGCAGCACCACTCAGGTCATTGGTTTGAATTAATGCTTCGGCTTTTAACAATAAAATATCAGCATATCGAAGTTTGATGATACTATTGTATTTTGAACGTGTTTTATACATAAAAGGATAATTATCTGCAGGATAATAAATATTCCAATCACAAGAATAATATACAACACTTTCTTTGAAACGTTTAGTATCACCGGCATCCTCAAAAGCTTTGATAATATCACGCGATGGCGTAATCCACTTAGCCCATTCGAACCAGAAATTCCAGTCATCGAGAGAGCGTCCGAACATCCATGTACACCAATTACCGGAACCAACGGGATATTGAATTTCAAGAATTGCTTCAGATGAATTTCGCACTTTGGCTTCTATTGCAAAGTTATTTGCACCTGGAGCAGCAGCAGGATTTGCCAAGATAACACCCCATAAATCATTAAAATCAGGAACTAAAGAAAATCCATCAGCAATAACTTTATCTGCATATTCAATAACTTTATCATAATCACGAATAGGTTTCTCGGCATATACTTTAGCTAAAAGCGCACGAGCAACTGATTTTGTTAACAAAGTTTTATCCGCATTATTTTTATCCGGAGCATATTTCTCAGCTTCCAACAAATCCTTTTCAATTTGTTCATACACTTCTATTTCTTCATTTTGTGCAGGAAAATATGCAGGATATACTTCTTCGATGTTTTCAGCAGTGATATCCTTGCCTACAACAAGCACTAAAGGTATACGACCCCAAGTGCGAACCATGTCAAAATAAATCAACGAGCGGAAAATAAGTCCTTCAGCTTTAATCTGTTTTCCTTCTGCTTCAGTCAACATCGGATCATTTAACTCATCAATGCCTTGTATAAGTCGATTTGCTTGAGCAACATTATTCATGTGACCATTCCAGTCGCGTTTAAGATTCGGATTTGAACCTTCGATTGAATTCACCTCAAAAGGAGTTGTTTCAGCATTAGGTGATCCTGCATATGCATTATCAGAATGACTTTCAGCTAATAGCAGTAAATCGAGATACCAATGTTCTTGACCATCTTTTAAACGTTGATAAAGTACTTGACGTTGATTTAACACTGCTGCTTTATCTTTTAATATTACTTGTTCAGAACTTATAGTATCATTACCTTCTGTTATGTTTGAATAAATATCAACAGGCTCATAATCGAGGGAACATGAAGTAATAATCAAAGCTAACCCGTATATCCATAAGTTTTTAAATTGTTTTTTCATCATCGTATATTTTTAGAATTCAACATTTAAACCGAAAACAAAAGATCTTGCTTGAGGATAAGTGCCCCAGTCGATTCCTTGTACAGAGTTTGAACCTCCCCATTGGTTAACTTCGGGATCCATGCCTATATATTTAGTAATTGTAAAAAGGTTTTGTGCCGTAAAATACGGTTGCAAACGTGAAATTCCAACTTTTCTAATTTTATGATTATTAATATTATACGAAAGTGTAAGCTCTTTCAAACGAAGATAGCTACCATCCTCAACAAAATATGATGAAGGTTGTAAATCGAAATTTGCTTTCGGTATTGTCGTTACCATACCCGGTCTCTTCCAACGATCAAGAACTCGTGTAGATTGATTTTTCAAATCATTCATCCCTTCAGTTTCTATACGGGAGGCATTGAATATATCGTTTCCATATGTTCCTTGAAAAAACACATTTAATGAAATTCCTTTCCAAGTCAAGGTGTTTGTAAACCCATAAATAAAATCAGGATTCGGATCACCTATGTATGTACGGTCGGTAGCTGTAATTTTCTTATCATCATTCAAATCACGATAAATTAACTCGCCGGTTTCAGGATCAACACCATCACTGATATATCCATAAAAACCACCTAATGGTCTACCTTCTTCATTTCTAACGATTTGTGTACCATGAAAAGCATCAGAAGTAGCTGCTGCATAATATATTTTGGTTAAATCCAAGGAAACTAATTTGTTTCTATTCAAAGATACTTTCAAGTCAGAACTCCATTCAAAATCTTGATTAGTAATGTTGATAGAATTTACAGAAAACTCGAATCCTTGATTTCTCATTAAGCCGCCATTACGCTGAATACTGTTGATATTACCTGCAGGTAGTGTGATGGTAAGCAACATATCTGTAGTTACTTTGTAATAATAATCCAACATGATATTAAGTCGGCTTTTCAATACGGTGATATCAAGACCCACATTGGATTGAGTAGTGGTTTCCCAAGTTAAATCCTCTGTACGAAGATTTCCCGGAGTAATAATCGGCAACACATTCTCCTGTCCTGTAGCAAACCATTCTTGACGAGTAAGACTATATCTTTCAAGATATGCATAATCACCCAATCCACCTTGGTTACCGGTTTGTCCCCAGCCACCACGAAGTTTCAAATCATCGAGCCAATCAATATCGGGCATAAATTCTTCGGAAGAAATACGCCATGCAGCCGATGCAGAAGGGAAATAACCCCAACGATGGTCGGGATGTAAGCGTGAAGATCCATCAGCACGAATATTCGCAGTAAGTAGATATTTACTATCAAAATTGTATGATACACGTCCGAAGTACGACATTATACCCCAAGTAGAACCACCGGAACCCGTATTATTCCATGCTATTTTATTAGCAGCATTCAATGTTTTGATATCATTACTTCTGAAATGAGAACCATTTATCCAACTATTTGAATATTCAGAATCAGTCCATGACGAACCAAGCATAGCTTCTACACTATGTTTATCAAAACTTTTTTGATAATTCAATACATTATCCCAAGTCAAAACCGTATTCATATTGCGATTGTCCCATGCACTACCGTATTCGTCAATTCCAGGTACGTGAATCACAGGACTAAAGCCTGTTTGAAGTCCGTTTCTTCTATCAAGAGTAAAAGTAGATTTGAAATTCAAATCTTTAGAAAAGGTTACCAACATATTACCGGATGCAAGCAAACGATTCTCACGCGTTATATCATCTTTCCCATTTTCCATTGCCTCTACAGGGTTGGTAATGTTTTGCCCATAAAAACTACGAGTGTAAAAATCAGTTGCAGGATTAATAACAGGCAGACTGGTAGGTAAATTAACCAAGGCAAGGACTACCCCACCGCGATTGGAACCACTACCGGTAGTTACACCATTATTAGAATTATCTGAGTATGAGATATTTGCACCTATTGTAAGCCATTTCCGTATCTCATTCGATAGATTTGCACGAAATGAATAACGTTTGAAAAATGCAGCAGGCAACACGCCTTTTTCATTTAAATAACCGGCAGAAATAAAATAATTAAATTTATCCATGCTATTTGAAACCGATACTTGATAGCTCTGTTGCAATCCATTCTGATACACTTCATTATTCCAATTCGTAATGTCATCTGTACCCATCATTATTGATGAACCCGGACGAATTTCTTCCATTAACTCTTTGTATTGAACAGCATTAAGGGACTGAATAAGATTTGATACTTTCTTCGTTGTAAGTTGCGCATTAAAAGTAATTTTGGCACCCTGAACACCTTGTTTTGTAGTGATAATAACCACACCATTTGCACCGCGCGATCCATATATTGCCGCTGAAGATGCATCTTTTAAGATATTGATATTGTCGATGTCGTTTGGAGAAAGAAAATTGATATTATCCACAGGCACTCCATCTACAACATAAAGCGGCTCGCTACTACCATTGAAAGATGTTGTACCACGAACTCGAATGACAGTCTCGCCACCAGGCGCACCGTTAGGTTGTATTACTTGGACTCCGGCAGCTTTACCTTGAATAGCCTGACCTGCCGAGACAATAGGTCGAACATCAAAATCCTTAGCAGAAACTGTTGAAACCGCTGTAGTAACATCCTTACGCTTTGCCGTTCCATAACCTATTGCAATAACCTCTTCTAAAAGATTTACTTCTTCTTCCATGGTAACAGCAATAGTTTTTTGTGAACCAACTAAAATTTCATGCTTTTTAAAACCCATAAAACTGAAAACCAACACATCAGAAGGTGAAGCTTCAATACTGTATTGTCCATCAACATTTGAAATAGTACCTGTGTGCGTATTTTTAATTACTACACTCACACCAATAAGCGGTTCATTTTGAGAATCAACAATAGTTCCTGTAATTGTTGCTTTTTGTCCAAATGAATTAATTACAAATAAAGACAAAACAACCGAAAAAATAAGAAACCTATGTTTTCTTCTAAGAACATAAAATCTGTCCTTTGTCATCATAAAATATAATTTAAAGTTAATAATCGATTTTCTTGAAGCAAAGATATATGAAATAAAATGCTATAATCCGGTGAAAAATAAAAAAGTGGATAGTAAACCGGTTGTGTATACATATTCATTTAATAATGAACACATTAAGTTCCAAATGTAGATATGAAAAAGTGGATGTAAAAATAGATTTAAAAGTATAATTCTTCCTGTTTCTCAGTCAAATTCAAACTTCATCTAATCTTTTTAACGTCATGTTCAAACTCATCACGCGAACCGGCAGCATAGTTTTTAACTTTAGCGCGATAATTATATATTGTATTTACCGAATATCTCAAGAAGTCGGCAATTTGCGAACTGTCTTCTATGCCTATACGTATAAGTGCAAATATTCTCAATTCTGTTGTTAGTATTTCTTCGTTTTTAGGGATAATATGATGCTCTTCTTTTAGTAGTGCATTAAATTTATCTACAAAATCAGGGAAAATCTGTAAAAAGGCATTATCAAAATTATCGTAAAGATCTTTGAGATTGTCATCAAGTGTTTTGGTCGAACGTGTAATTTTAATTAACTCATCTATTTTACCTATTGATAAGTTTTTGTTCACCATCTTACGGAATAAATCAAACTTATCAATATATGAAGATGATAAATTAATAAATCGCCCGATGTACTCATCTTTGATTTGATTGGATTCTGATAAATCTTTATTCAGCACTTTCAACTGACCGTTAACACGCTGTAAATTTAATCGGGCAACAGATAATCGTTTCATTTGCTTATAGATATAAATCAACGCAAAAAACAATAGAAACGATAATAAACTAATTGCTGCCAAATATAGCTGAAGCTTTTTGTTTTGTTGCTTAATAGTTGCTTGATATGCTTTATCTATAATTGATAAAATACCTGAAATCTGACGGTTACGCAGTTGTGAGTTGTAGAAGGCTGTAGCACTCCATGAATAACTTATATAATTGTATGCACGTTCAATATCATCACCTTCTTCAAAAAGGATTTGAGCCAGCATCCATAACGAAGCATGATCTTTTGTTGCAGTGTAAATATCCGATAATGCCGATAATGCAAGATAATACTTCTCATTTTCCCTATCCCCTTCTTGCTTATACGTAAGAGCTTGATAATATGCCATTAATGCATATCTCCCTTCTCCAAATTTTTCTTTTGATAATAATGATTCACTGATTTTTCTTGCTTCTTTTACTGAACCATTATACAAAATATCATTAAACTTAATTATAAGATACGATTCGCTGTCAAAAGATATAACAGAATATAATGAATCTTTATAAGCTTCTGAAATTTTTCTATATCGCTCTACACCTGATTTATCTGAAGTGTATAGAGCCAATTCGCTATAAATATTATTTGAGGCAACATAATAATCGATAAGCAATTCTTTTGACAGGTTAGACACTGGTATAGTCGACAGTAAATCAGCAGCTTCCAAATACATAGCTGTAGAACCTAATAAACTTGCAAGTAATATTGAACTCTCATATTCAAAATTTGGATTGTGTAGAATTTTTCCAAGTGTGATATTATGGTTTAAGTATGTAATAGCTGAGTCACAGATAAACGATTTATACTCTTGATACAATTCCATGTTTTTTTCGTAGCGTTTGTCTGACATTTTGGGCGTTTTCAATCTTTCCGATTTTATATCGTAGATCCGGTCTTCACGCTGTTGTGTATAGAATTCACTTCTTTTAATTGCATCATCAATTTCTATAAACAAAGAATCTAACTTATTCGTAGCACAAAGAGATACAGAAATGAATAATAAGAATAATATAACTTTTGTTTTAAGCATGTTATGAGTATTAGAACGAGTATGAATTGTCAAATAAAATTCAACCACAAATATATGTAAAATATTTAGTAAAATTTTATCGGATTATAAACTTTCATCTTACAACATAAGGTTCCGTATGAATATTGGTTACGGTCTTTTCACCAAACTTTTTCCTTAAACGCACCTCTATATCGGTAGCAATATCATGTGACTTCACAAAGCTGATATTCTTATCTAACTTGATATGAACATCAATTGCATAGATATTACCTATCTTTCGGGTTTTTAAGTTATGGTGAAATATTACGTCGGGGTGTGAATTAATAAGTTCGATTATAATATCCTCGGTCTCTTGAGGCAAGGATCTTTCAAGTAATTCATGAACACTTGGCATACCAAGCTGTATTGCAACTTTAGCAATGAAAAAACTTACTATCAAACCCGCAATCGGGTCTAAAATACGCCATTGTTCTCCTAAAAATATAGCTCCGGTAATACCTAATGTCGTTCCAATTGATGAGAAAGCATCAGAACGATGATGCCATGCGTTTGCTATAACTGCATTGCTATCTATCTTACCACCAACTTTTTTAGTGTAACGGTACAGTATCTCTTTAGATATTACGGATATAATTGCTGCCCACAAAGCTATATATGATGGTTGTTCAAGCACAACTCCTACGAACACTTGTATAACTTTAGTTGCACCACTCCAGAAAATTCCAACTGCAACAACAAGAAGTGCCAAACTGATTAATAAGGTGGCAAAAGTCTCATATTTTCCGTGACCATACCTATGATCTTGGTCCTTATCCTTACCGGATATACCCATAAATAAAATAACAAGAACATCCGTTACAAAGTCTGATAGAGAATGAACGCCATCAGCAATCATAGCCGTACTTTTACCTGTTATACCGGCAACAATTTTAAAAGCTGTCAAAATGAAATTAACAACAAAACCAATCCAAGTAACCTTCTTTGCCTCTTTTACTCTTTCCATTATTATTAAGATATCAGATACATTCTTCAAATATACATTCTTCGCCTATCGTTTCGAGTTCGATAGTAACATGCTGGATATTAAGCTGCTTTAGTTTATCTCTTATAGTTTCTTTCAGAATGGAAGTCTCGTCCATAGGTATATTTTGTTTTAAAACAACATGTGTAGTAGCAATATTATAGTTTCCATCAACCGACCACGAGTGGAAATCATGTACAGATTCAACATTTTCCATTTCAGTTATAGCCTTTTTTATTTCGTCAATATCAATATCTACAGGAGTACCTTGCAATATCACCCTCATACTGAGCTTTATATTCTTAAACACATTAAATAGGATATAGAATGAAATCAAAACAGACATAATAGGGTCAATTATAGGAGCATCAAAGAAATACATTATGATGGTTCCGATAAAAATTGCCAGCCAACCCAATACATCTTCCATCATATGTAAAGAAACAACTCTTTCATTCAGAGTATTACCTTTTCTAAGTCTTAATATAGCTGCTCCATTCACAATAACACCAAATATTGAAAGAATAAACATACCTTTAATATTAGTCTCTTGAGGATTAATTATTCTCGGAATAGTTTCAGAAAGTATTAAGATACTACCAACAAGCAAAACTACAGAATTTATTATAGCACCTAACAAAGAAAATCTTTTGTAACCATATGAATATTTTTCATCGCTGCCTTTTTTTGATAATCGCTGAAAGTACCACGCTAATCCAAGTGAAATACTATCACCAAAATCATGTACTGCATCAGATAAAATAGCGACACTATTGGTAATAAGTCCACCTATAACCTCAATAATAGCAAAACTAATATTCATCCAAAAAGCAAAACCTATATTTTTCTCACTATCATAATTATGAGAATGAGTGTGGCTGTGGCTGTGTTTAACTTCTTTTTTATCGTTCATTTTCATATCGATTTACTAATAAATAAAACATCAAAAAAGGCTATTGGTTCGTTTTTAATTAAAAACATGACAAAATTAAAATTAAATTTCAATGTTTTAGCTATAAAAAGTGTATTTTTGTAAAAGGTTTAGCAATTTTAATTTTACACATGAGAATTCGATTTTTATTTCTTTCTTTATTTATCTATTTTATAGCTTTTGCTCAATCATCTTCCGAAGCAGAAGCTCTTTTTAATTCTAAAAAATATGTTGAAGCAGGTCATATTTATTTTGCTCTATTGGTAAAGAAGCCCAATGACGCCTTAAATAACTACAGATATGCAAGATGTTGTTATGAAGTACAGGATTATGAAACTGCCATCAAGCACTTTTTAAAGAGCGGCACAAAATATCCTTTGCGAGATTATTATTTAGCGGATTCATATTTTTATAGCTACAAATTTACCGAAGCAATTGAGTTTTTTCAGTCATATGCTGCAAGTTCGACAGTCAATCAAGTATTTCTTAAAGATGTAAATGATAAATTACAGCGTTCTCAAATAGCAAGCAGATTAATCAATCGCGTTGAAGAAATTGAGATAATCGACAGTACATCAGTGAATAAGAATGATTTCTTTCCTTTATATAAATTAAGCAAAGATGAAGGATCTATTTCGTTCAAAAAGACTAATATTAATAATAGATATGTAGATTTATTCTCTTTTGTAACACAACGTGGTGATAGAAAGATATATGCTGATATAGTCGGAAATAATATCGATATCTTCACTGCTGATAAATTATTAGAAGATTGGTCGCATGCAGAGCCTATTTCAAAAAACATAAATTCAAAAGCGGATGAAAACTATCCATTTTTAATGTTAGATGGTGTTACTCTATACTTTGCTTCTACAAATCACAACTCCATTGGGGGATATGATATTTTTATGACTCGTTTTAATCCGAATACTAATGATTATCTTTTACCCGATAATGTTGGAATGCCTTTCAACTCGATATACAACGATTATTTAATGGTTATAGATGAAATTCAAGGTATAGGATGGTTTGTATCCGATCGCTACCAACCGACTGATAAAGTAATTGTATATCGATTTAAATACAACGAAAACAAAAAATATATAAACACGGATGACACAGAGCTGTTAATCGAATATGCTCAATTGAAAAAGTTCAAAAAAGTCAAGCAAAAAATTGTATATACAGAAGAAGATTTTAAAAGTCCGGTAGAAACAATTAAGAATCAAAGCATATCATTTCAAATAAATGATACAATTACATACACTAACAGTAATCAGTTTAGGAGTTATACTGCTCAAAATTTATGGAATGAATGGTTTAAAATGAATGAAAACCTTACTGAAAAAGAATCTTTATTAGAATCTCTACGTTACTCATACACTGTTTCGGAAGATCCTGAAGAATTAAAAGAGATTGAAGAAGAAATCATTAATCTTGAAAAAAATGTTCTTAAATTGAAGGTTACAATTCCTGAAAAAGTTAAAGAAATTAGAAATTTAGAAATAAATTACTTAAAACAACACGATATACAATAAATTATCAATATATTTACACAAATTTTTTATTACCATGGAAATAGCTGTTGTATTTATTTTATTAGTAATTGCCATTGCTCTGCTTTTAATTGAAATATTTTTAATTCCAGGAATATCTATATCAGGTATAGCGGGACTATTATTTATGGGTGGTGCAGTCTATTATGCTTTTTCGTTTATCGGTCCTGAAGCCGGAAGAATAACGATGTTTGCAGCATTTGTAATGATGGGAATTGCAATATTTATTTTCGTCAGGTCGAAAGCTTTAGATAAAATGTCTCTTAAAACTGATATAGACAGTAAAAACGATCCTTTAGAAGGAATTACATTACAAGTTGGAGACACAGGAATAACCAGTTCGCGACTTGCACCTATGGGTAAGATTATAGTTAACGGTCAGATTGTAGAGGCAAAGGCTTTAGATGATTTTATAGATCAAGATGAAGAAGTAGTAATTATAAAGGTACAGTCGACCAACGTACTTGTAGAGAGAAAAACATTAGATAAAAATTAAACTTAAAATTATAATTTAAAACAAAGAGTTATGAATATTTTTGAAATTATCGGATTTGGTTTATTAGGAGTTCTTATCCTTATATTCTTTTATTATGTACCATTTTTATTATGGTTATCAGCAAAAGTATCAGGAGTTAGCATCTCATTGATACAATTATTTTTAATGCGCATCAGAAAGGTGCCACCACACACGATTGTAGCATGTATGATTGAAGCTCACAAAGCTGATTTAAAAGAAATTTCACGTGATGGATTGGAAGCACATTATTTAGCAGGCGGACATATTGAGCGCGTTGTTCATGCATTAGTTTCTGCATCAAAAGCAAATATCGACCTTACATTCAAAATGGCGACAGCAATCGACCTTGCAGGACGTGATGTATTTCAAGCTGTTCAGATGTCGGTAAACCCAAAAGTTATTGACACACCACCGGTAACTGCCGTTGCAAAAGATGGTATACAGTTAATCGCAAAAGCTCGTGTAACAGTAAGGGCAAACATCAAACAATTAGTAGGGGGAGCTGGTGAAGAAACCATTTTAGCTCGTGTAGGTGAAGGTATTGTTTCATCAATAGGTTCTTCCGAATCACATAAATCAGTATTAGAAAACCCCGACTCTATCTCTAAATTAGTATTAAAGAAAGGGTTAGATGCAGGAACAGCTTTTGAAATTCTTTCTATTGATATTGCAGATATTGATGTTGGTAAGAATATCGGTGCACAACTTCAAATGGATCAGGCTGAAGCTGATAAAAACATTGCACAAGCTAAAGCTGAAGAGAGACGTGCTATGGCTATAGCATTAGAGCAAGAAATGAAAGCTAAAACCCAAGAACAAAGAGCAAAAGTTATTGAGGCAGAAGCAGAAGTTCCCAAAGCAATGGCTGAAGCTTTCAGAACCGGTAATTTAGGTATCATGGATTACTATAAAATGAAGAACATTGAGGCAGACACTTCAATGCGCGAAAATATAGCAAAACCTGCATCAGACAAGGGGAGCAAGGGGATTAAGTAGAATCCTCGAAAAACACAAAAAAAGCCAACTATATTGTAATGATTTAGTTGGCTTTCGTTTAACAAAAAAACGAAAAAAACTTCTTCTACTTTCTTTTTGCTTGCTCAAAAAGAAACAAAAAAGCAAGACTGCGCCCGCTTCGGTCAAGGTCGGGGCAGTGGAGATATGAAAGGTGGTCTATAGTCTATACATACCAATCACCAATCACCAATCACCAATCACCAATCACTAATCACCAATCACTAATCAC
>ERZ778021.545-NODE-545-length-65790-cov-5.593474_pt1 | contig 65790 bp, 66 predicted proteins | sample MGYA00375751_ERZ778021 | MGnify/ENA primary metagenome ERZ778021 (study PRJEB29350, sample SAMN05389814) | bioreactor metagenome | isolation source: Thiocyanate stock bioreactor | place: South Africa: University of Cape Town | collected 2013-08-29 ... | reverse complement strand
CCAGGATCACTCGCACGGCAGCTCCACCTGCAGAAGGGTGCCACCTCGCGGCGGGCTGGTCAGCGCGAGGCTGCCGCGCAGGGCCTCGACCCGGTCGCGGATCCCGCCGATCCCGCTGCCCTCGGCGGAGGCTCCGCCGCGCCCGTCGTCCTCGACTTCGATCAGCAGCGAGCCGTTCTCACGCGCCAGCGAGAGGCGCACGGTGTCCGCCCCGGCGTGCTTCAGCGAGTTCGCGATCGCCTCGGAGACGACGAAGTAGGCGGCGGTCTCGACCGATGCGGGCGGGCGCTCGGCACCGGTGGCGATCTCGGGGTCGACCACCCCCGGGTAGGCGCCCGCGAGGTCTTCGGCGGCGGCGTAGATGCCGCGCTCGACCAGCGCCGGCGGCAGGAAGCCGTGGGCGAGGGTGCGGAGCTCGTCGGCGGCGGTGACCAGACCGCGCTCCAGCCGCTGCGCCCGCTCGCGGTCGGCGGGGGCGAGCTGCGCTTCCTCGCTCAGCTCGTTCGCCGCCATCGCCAGCAGGAGGAGGCGCGTCTGCATGCCGTCGTGGAGATCGCGGGCGAGCCGGCGGCGCTCGTCGTCGCGGGCGGCGACGGCGGAGGCGCGCACCTCGCCGGCGAGCCGGTCGCGGTCGAGCTGCATCGCGATCACCCGGGCGGCGGCCTCGGCGAGGCCCGAGTCGGGCGCCAGGGTGGCGTCGTAGAGGACGGCGCCCAGCCGCTCCCCGCCCGCCCCGCGCACCTCGGCCGCGGCCCGCTGCGGGCCGAGCGGTGGCACCGCCACCGGCGCGCCCAGCCCGTCGGCGTAGGCCTCGCGCTCCGGCAGCCACAACGCCAGCTCCACCGATGGGTCGCCGAGGGTGGCGGCCAGCGCCGCGGTCATCGACTCGTCCTCACCCGGTTCGATCCGCGCGGCGAGCTCGTCGATCGCCAGCGTGCGGCCGAAGCCGCCGCTGAGGATCGTGGCGCCGAAGGCGATCGGCACGATCGCCACCGCGACCAGCTGCGAGAAGGAGATCCAGGGGCCCCACGAGGCGGGCGCGCCGACGCCGACCATGAGCCGGCCGCTGACCGCGACGTAAAGGACGGCGAAGATGCCGTAGGCGAGGATCGGGGCCACCCGGCGCCGTCCCTCCGGGGCGATCAGGCGCCAGCGACGCCAGAGGATCGTCGCCGTGGCGACGGTGACGCAGGCGCCGACGCCCCACTGTGCCCAGAGCCCGGCGTCGGCGAGGCTTTTCGAGTTGTAGACCTGGAGCACCGTGAACGGCCCTTCGGCGCCGCCGCCGAAGAGGTACTGCGGCGCCTGCATCACGGTGCAGACGAAGTAGCCGACCAGGACCGTGATCAGGCTCGCCCGCCCGCGCAGCCGACCCGACGGGAAGGCGAGCAGCAGGTGGAAGACGATCGCCAGCGGCACCGTCGCGAGGATCAGGCCGGCCGCCGTCAGCGCCGGGATTTCCGAGTTGGCGAGTTCCCCGCCGAGCCAGACCAGCCCGGCGGCGACCATCAGCGGGCCCATCCGGCCGGCCGGCCGGCGCAGCGCCGCGAGGATCCCGGCGACGACGAAGGTCGAGGCGAGGACCGGCGCGCAGACCAGGATCCATCCAGGCGCCGGCGACTCCGAATTCAGTCCCAGCGCCACGTCGACGAGGGCGAGCGCAGCCGCCGCCGTACCGACGAGTGCGTAAGCCAGGACGAGGGAGGAGCGGTTCAGAGTATGGAAAGCATTACTTAACAGGCCCTTTGCCGGCTACTGGGAACGACGAGTATCCGGGTCGGGCGGCCTCAGTCGCCTGGTTAGCATCGGGGTATGAGCGAGGTGCGGCCGCTGGGCGAGAAGGTGGAGTGGGGCGGGGCGAAGGTCCCGGCCAAGGAGCCGCTGGAGGGGCGGACGGTCGTGCTGCGGCCGCTCGACGTCGACCGCGACGTCGAGGCGCTTTTCCGCGAATCGCACGAGCCCGACGGGGATCCGGAGATCTGGGACTACCTCTTCGAGGGGCCCTTCGACGACGTCGAGGAGATGCGGGCGCTGCTGGTTCCGGCGGCGGCCGGCGACGACCCGATCTTCTTCGCGATCGAACCGCGGGACCTCGGGGTCGCGGCGGGCCAGTGCACCTACATGCGGATCGATGCGCCGATGGGGTCGATCGAGATCGGCAACATCTGGTTCGGGCCGCGCCTCCGGCGGACAACGGCGGCGACGGAGGCGATCTACCTGCTCGCCCGGCACGCCTTCCGAGATCTGGGCTACCGCCGCTTCGAGTGGAAGTGCAACGCCCTGAACGCCCCCTCGCGGCGGGCCGCGGAGCGCTTCGGCTTCACCTTCGAGGGCATCTTCCGCCAGCACATCGTGGTCAAGGGCCGCAACCGCGACACCGCCTGGTACTCGATCGTCGACAGCGAGTGGCCGCGGATCGAGGCCGGCTTCGAGACCTTCCTCGATCCCGGCAACTTCGACGCCGAGGGCCGGCAGCGGCGCCCCCTCAGCGAGCTGATCGCCGACTGAGGCCGCCTTCGGCGCTCGGTTCGTAGACGGTCTCGCGGCACTCTGCTTCCTTCCCCGCTTCGACGGTGATCCTGGTTGATTGAGTGATCCGCATCACCTCGGGATCGGGCCGCGCCGCCTACCCTGGACGGCAGTGACTCTGTCCCTGAAGTCCTTCCGCTACATCGCGCTGCTCGAGGCCACCAGCTTCCTGGCGCTGCTCGTCGCCACCGTGATCAAACACAGCGACGGCGGCGCGACCGGCGTCTCGATCCTCGGCCCGATCCACGGCGCCCTCTTCCTCGCCTACGTGATCAACGTCTTCGCGATCCGCACGGCGGAGCGCTGGAGCGCGAAGGTCACCTTCTGGATCCTGGTCGGGGCGGTCGTCCCGTTCGGCGGCTACGTCGTCGACTGGTGGCTGGCGCGCGAGCGCCGCGTCGCCGCCTAGCCAACCCCGATTCGCCCCCGTCGCGGGTCCTTGTCGGGCGTCTGGATCGGCGCACTGCCGTGTAATTTGGTTTGTATAAGCTAAGTTCTCTGTCTTCTTCGCGTTGTACCGGATGTTCGGTATAGTCCTCGCCCAGGCGCGGCCCCGCGCCGGGATACTGGGAACCGAAGGAGAGATAGATGTCCAGAGGACGATCTGTTGCTGTCCGCTTGGTGCTGGCGGTCGGGCTCGTGGCGGTGCTTGCCGCGGCCCTCACGGCCTGTGGCTCCGGCAGCAGCAGCAGCGGCACGACGACGAGCGAAACGAAGGGCGGCGAAGCGAAAGAGCTGGACGCGCTCTACGCGGGCGAATGGACGATGCCGCCCACCTCCGGGCCGGCGGCGGAAGAAGGCAAGGAAGTCTGGTTCATCTCCTGTGGCCAGGCCTTCGAAAACTGCTCCATCGCGTCGGAAAAATTCAAGGAAGCCGGGACCGCGCTGGGCTGGAAGGTCACCGTCGTCGACGGCGAAGCGAACCCGTCGAAAGCCAACGAACTGATCAAACAGGCGGTCGCCGCGCACGTCGACGGCATCGCCTCGATCGCCTGGGACTGCCCGACGATCAAGTCGGGCCTGCTGGCGGCCAAAGCCGCCGACATCCCGGTCGTCAACTTCGGCGGCTTCGACTGCGACTTCAAGGCCTTCGGCGGCGGCGAACCGCTGTTCACGAAAACCGAGAACGTCCTCGGCGGACCCTCGTTCGAAAACTACATCGACTCCTACGAAACGGCCCGCGCGGAAGCGATGCTGGCCCTCACCGGCGGCGGCGACCAGAAGATTCTGCAGCTGGAAGAGCAGAGCCTGACCAACTCGAAGGTGAAGTCCGAGGCCTTCAAGAAGACGGTCGAGGCGAAATGCCCGGAATGCACCCTGGTCCCGGTCAAATGGCAGTACGCCCAGGTGCCCCAGGAAGCGACGCAGATCTGGAAGTCGGCGATCCAGCAGAACCCGGACGCCACCGTCCTCGTCGCCAGCTCCGACGACATCATGAACCTCGGCCTGCGCAGCGCGATCCAGCAGTCCGGCAACCGCAACCTCTTCGTCATGGGCGCCGAGGGCCCGCCGCCGAACCAGGAACTGATCCGGGAAGGCTTCGAGAGCGCCGCGCTCGCGATCCCGCCCGGCTTCGCCTGGCAGATGTGGGGCGAGGCCGACACCCTCAACCGGGTCTTTGCCAACAGCAAGGAATTCCCCGACGAGGGCGGCGGCTGGGTGCTGATCGACAAGGAACACGTCCCCGCCGAGGGCGAAGAAATCAAGACGCCCGACTACCAGGGCGAATTCGAAAAGATCTGGAACGGTTGATCGAGTGACCTCGACCGGGACCACGACTGCCGCGCTTTCGGTCCGCGACGTCAGCAAGACGTTCGCGGGCACGAAGGCCCTGGACGCGGTCTCCTTCGATGTTGCCCCGGGCAGCGTGCACGCGCTGCTCGGCGGCAACGGGTCGGGGAAGTCGACGCTGATCAAGATCCTGGCCGGCGTCTACCGGGCCGATCCCGGTGGTGTCATCGACCTCGCCGGCGAAGCGGCGCCGGCCGACGAGATGACCCCCGACCTGGCGGCGAGTCTCGGGCTGCGCTTCGTCCACCAGGACATCGGGGTGTTTCCGGAGCTGACCGTGGCCGAGAACATCGGCCTGGTCAACGGCTTCGAGGGCCGCGGTCGGGTGCCCTGGCGGAGCCTCCACAAGCGCACCGCCGCGTTGCTCGCCCGCTTCGAAGTCGAGGCGCGGCCGGATCAGCCGATGGCGGAGCTGCGCCCCGCCGACCAGACGATGGTCGCCGTCGCGCGGGCGCTCGAGGACGACTCCAGCGGCCTCGCGATGCTGGTCCTCGACGAGCCCACTGCCTCCCTGCCGCGCCACGAGGTCGAGCTGCTGCTCGATGCGGTGCGCCGTTGCGCCGCCTCCGGCCAGACGATCCTCCTGGTCAGCCACCGGATCGACGAGGTGCTGGCGATCGCCGACGCGGTCACCGTCCTGCGCGACGGCCGCGAGGTGATCACCCGCGGCGCCGCGGGCCTCACCGAGGAGGAGCTGATCCGGCACATCGTCGGCCGCTCCGTCCAGACCGTCTTCCCCCGCCCGCCCGAGGTCGCCGCCGAGCGGCCGACCGCGCTCCGCGTCGCCGGCCTGCGCGGCGAACCCGTCCGCGACGCCTCCTTCGAGATCCGCCAGGGCGAAGTGGTCGGCCTCGCCGGCCTGCTCGGCTCGGGCCGCACCGAGTTGCTGCGGATGATCTTCGGTGCCTACCCCCGCGAGGCTGGGGAGATCGAGCTCTACGGCGAGCCGATCGCGCCCTCCTCGCCGACCGCGGCGATGGACCTGGGGATCGCCTACGTCCCCGAGCAGCGCGGCATCGACGCCGCCTTTCCTGAGCTGACCGTGCGCGAGAACCTCTCGCTGGCCGACGTCGGCTCCTACCGCCGCGGGCCCCTCTTCGACCATCGCGCCGAGCGCGCCGACGCCGGCCGCGACATGGAGCGCTTCTCGATCCGTGCCGCCGGCCAGCGCGCCGTCTTCTCCTCGCTCTCGGGCGGCAACCAGCAGAAGACGGTGCTCGCGCGTTGGCTGCGCCTGCAACCGCGGCTGCTGCTGCTCGACGAGCCGACCCACGGCGTCGACGTAGGGGCGCGGGCCGACGTCTACTCGATCATCGACGGCGCGGTGGCCGAGGGGCTGGCGGTCCTGCTCGTCTCCTCCGACTTCGAGGAGCTCTCGCGGGTGGTCGACCGGGTCCTGGTGATGCGGGCGGGGACGATCTCCGCCGCCCCGACGACCGATCTCGACGCGCAGGCGATCACCGAACTCGTCTACGACGCAAAGGAGGCTGCATGAAGCGCCTGCAAGGCGCGGTCACCGATCCGCTCGACCTGCTCGAGCGCTTCGGCCTGATCCTGCTGTTCGCCATCGTCATCGTCGTCTTCAGCATCTGGCGGCCGGAAACCTTCGCCACCGCTGCGAACTTCCGCTCGATCGCCACCACGCTGTCGGTCGGCGCGGTCGCTTCGCTGGCCCTGCTGCCGCCGCTGATCGGCGGGCGTTTCGACGTCTCGGTCGGCGCGACGATCGGCGTCTGCGCGATCGCGGTCGCCGCGGCGATGTCGAAATCGGGCCTGCCGCTGGTGCCCGCGATGTTCGTCGCCCTGGCCTGCGGCGCGATCGTCGGCCTCTTCAACGGGGTCATCGTCGCCTACCTCGGGGTCAGCTCGATCATCGGCACGCTCGGCACCTCGACCGTGCTGGTCGGCCTGGTCAGCGCCTACACCCACGGCACCCCGGTCAGCTCCGGGCTCTCGACCACCCTGACCAACATCGGCATCGAAACCGTGGCCGGGATCCCCGTCCTCTTCATCGTCACCCTGGTCTTCAGCGTGATCGTCTGGTACCTGATCACCCAGACAGCGTTCGGCCGCCGGCTGGAGGCGGTCGGGGTGAACCTGCGGGCGGCCAAACTGACCGGCCTGAAGGTGCGGCCGATCGTCGTCCTCAGCTTCGTCTCGGCCGGGCTGCTCGGCGCCGTCGCCGGGATCATGCAGGTGGGAGCCCAGGGCGCCGCCGACCCGCAGGTCACCGGCATCACCTTCATCCTGCCCGCGATCGCCGCCGTCTTCCTCGGCGCCACCACCTGGCGCCCCGGTCGCTTCAACGTCCCCGGCACCCTGATCGCCCTGTTCTTCCTCGGCACCACGGTCAGCGGCCTCGCCCTGGTCGGCACGCCGCCCTGGGTGACCAACGTCTTCAACGGCTCGGCGATCATCATCGCGATCGCGCTGTCGGCGCAGTTCCGCCGCCGCCGCACCGGGGAGCTCGAGATCGGTGACTGAGCGCGCGCCGGGCGACGGCCTGATCTCGATCGCCGCCGACCAGGGGGTCGTGCCGCTGGCGATCGCCCCGGAAACCTTCCTCAAGGCCCGCGCCGAGTGGACCGACGGCGCACTCTGCACCACCGGTTCGGTGCTCCGGCCCGGGGCGATCGTCCCCGCCCACGTCCACGACACCGATGCCCAGGTGACGATCGTGGTCAGCGGCCGGATCGGCACCTGGGTCGACGGGGAGGCCCAGGTGCTCGGGCCGGGCGGCTACGCCCACCGCCCCGCCGGATTGCCGCACTCGATCTTCAATCCGTATGAGGAGCCCGCCCGCTTCCTCGAGCTGACCACGCCCGGCACGCGGTTCGAGCGCTACATGCTGGCGCTCAGCGACCTGCACGAGCGCGGCGAGGCGTCAGCGGAGACGATCGCGCCGCTCGCTGCCGAAGCGGGGATCGCGGCGGTCGACGTCGATCTCTCCCACCTGCTCGTCGAGTTCGGCCCGGCCGGAGGGGGAGGCGAAGATGCGTGACCGGTTGACCGCCGCGGGCGCCGAAGAGCGCCGCCGCCTCCTGCTCACCGGCGCCACCGTGCTGACGATGGACCCCGCGGTCGAGGACCTCCCCCGCGGCGACCTCCTGATCGAGGGCGAGCAGATCGCCGCCGTCGGTCCCGACCTGGCCTCCGAGGTCGATGACGGAGCGGTGCTGCGGGTCGACATGTCGGGGTCCATCGTCATCCCCGGCTTCGTCGACACCCACCGCCACTGCTGGCAGAACCAGTTCCGCCGGCAGATGTCGGACGCGCGGATCGAGGAGTACATGGTCGACGCGCACGAGGTGCTGGCCCCGGCCTACCTGCCGGAGGACGTCTACGCGGGCTGCCTGCTGAGCGCCTGGGGCGCGATCGACAGCGGCGTCACCTGCCTGCTCGACTTCATGCACAACGCCCGCAGCCTCGCCCACTCGGAGGCGGCCGTGGAGGCCTTCGCCGAGGTCGGCATCCGCGGCGTCCACGGTGCCGGACCGCCGTCGAAGGGCGAGTGGGACGAGCGCTGGCTGGAGAACGTGGCGACCCTGCGCGAGACCCGCTTCGGCGCCGACGACGGGCTGCTCACCCTGCGGCTGGCGCCGTTCGGCTACCCCGACATCGACCAGCCGGCGAAAACGCTCTCGCCGCGGCTGCTCGAGTACGCCCGCGAGCTCGGCCTCGGGATCGTCGTCGACGCGGTGCTCGGCCCGCGGGCCGGCGAGCTGGTCGCCGAGCTGGGCGAGCAGGGGTTGCTCGGTCCCGACCTGACGCTGATCCACTGCACCGAAGTCGGCGCCGCCGCCTGGGACGCGATCGCCGCCTCCGACACCCGGGTGGCGCTCTGTCCGACCTCCGACTCCCAGCTCGGCATCCACGACGCGGTGCCGCCGCTGCAGGAGGCGCTCGACCGCGGCATCCTCCCCGGGCTGAGCGTCGACGTCGAGTGCTCGCTCAGCACCGACTTCTTCGCCCAGATGCAGGCGATCCTGACGATCCAGCGGATGCTGGCCTTCGGCCGCCTCGCCGGCGGCGAGGCCGGGGCGCCGGAGCCGGTGCGGGTGCGCCAGGTGCTGGAGATGGCGACGGTCGGCGGCGCCCGCTGCAACGGGGTCGAGGACCGGGCGGGTACGCTCACGCCCGGCAAGCAGGCCGACCTGATCGCGATCGGCGCCGAGGACGTCAACACGATGCCGCTGAACAACGCCGCAGCGACCGTGGTGCTGGGCGCCGACAGCCGCAACGTGAACGCGGTCTTCGTCGCCGGCCGGCCGCTGAAGTGGGGCGCCGAGCTGCTCGGCTGCGACCTCGAGGCGTTGCGGGCGAAGGTCACCGCCTCCCGCGACGCGGTGCGCGAGCGCAGCGGCCACGGCGACCCGGACGTCTGCGCATGAGCTCCGCGGTCCCGGCACGGATGCGGGCGGCGCGGATCCACCGCTTCGGCGAGCCGCTCGAGCTGGTCGAGGTACCGGTCCCCGAGCCGGGCCCGGGAGAGATCCTGCTGCGGGTCCGCGCAGCGGGCATCTGCGCGACCGACCTGAAGCTGCGCGCGGGGGAGACGAAGCCCGCCCCGAGCCTGCCGCACATCCCCGGCCACGAGGTCGCGGGCGAAGTCGTCGCCGGCGACGAGCTGCACCCGACCGGCACCCGCGCCGCCTGCTACCTGCTCTACAGCTGCGGTCACTGCGAGGAGTGCGAACGCGGCCTGCCGGTGCTCTGCGCCGAGGCGACCCGACTGGGGCTCGACCGCGACGGCGGCATGGCGGAATACGTCCGCCTGCCCGCCGCGCACGTCCTGCCGATCGGCGACGAGGTCCCCTTCGCGGCGGCCGCGGTCTCGATGGACTCGGTGCTGACCCCGTGGTTCGCCCTCCACCGGACCGGATCGCTGCGCGCGGGCGAGGCGGCGCTGATCGTCGGCGTCGGCGGCCTCGGCGGCAACGCGGTCCAGCTGGCGGTCGCCGCCGGGGCGCGGGTGGCGGCGGTCGACGTCGACCGCGGTCGGCTCGACGCTGCGCTCGCCGCCGGGGCGGAGCTGGCGGTAGCCCCGGAGGAGATCGAGCGGGTGCTCGACTGGTCCGGCGTCGGCGTCGACCTGGCGCTCGAGGTCTCCGGTCGGCCGGAGGGCTTCGACGCCGCCGCGCGGGCGATTCGCGCGGGCGGCCGGATCGTCTGCTGCGGCTACGCCCCCGGCCGTCCCTACGGCATGGACTCCGGTCGCCTCGTCCTCGACAACATCCGCATCCTCGGCTCGCGCAACGCCGACCTCGATGCCGCCCAGGCGGCGCTCGGCGCCGTCGCCGCGGGCGAGGTGAAGCCGCGGATCGCCGACGTGCTGCCGCTGGCTGCGGTGAACGAGGCGCTCGACCGGCTCGCCGCCGGGGGTGCCGACGGACGCCTCGTCCTCGATCCGGTCGACCAGGACGCCCGATCCGCGCCGTGAAGAACGAACAGTCGGTACCCTCGCGAATGATCGGGCGGGCGGCTCTGCCGACCCCCTGGAAAGGCACGCTTGAAGAACCTGGATCCCACCGCCACCCCGGCCGACGGGGAAGAGAAGACGCAGCAGCGCATCCTCCGCATCGGGACGGAGCTGTTCGCGCGCAACGGCTACCACGGGACCGGCATCACGGAGCTCTCGCAGGCGGTGGGCCTCGGTCGCGGCGCGCTCTATCACCACATCGACAGCAAGGAGGATCTCCTCTACGAGATCAGCATGAGCCTGCTGCGCCGGATGATCGCGGAAGCCGAAGAGATCGTCGCCGAGAACCCCGATGCGCGGGCGCGCCTGGAGGCCCTGGCGCGGGCGCTGGTGCGCGAGCACGCGACCCGCAAGGACGCCTGGGCGCTGGTCATCACCGAGACCAGGGCGCTGACGCCGGAGCACCGGCAGTCGGTGGTCGCGGCGCGCGACCGCTACGAGCAGATCTGGGCGGAGGTGCTCGATGCGGGCGCCGCCGAGGGGTGGATGAAGCCGGTCGACGAGCTCGAACGGCGGGCGATCCTCGGCATGCTGAACTCGACTGCCCGCTGGGTGAGCGCCGACGGCGCCCTCACCCCCGAGCAGGTCGCCGATCGCCACATCGAGATGTTGCTGGAGGGTCTGGCGGCGAGCTGAGCGCGGCCGCGGCGCGGGCCGGAGGGGCCCGATGACGCGGAGCGCCCTGGAGGGGATCAAGGTCCTCGACCTGACCCGGTTGCTGCCGGGCGGGCTCTGCACGCTGACCCTGGCCGACCTCGGCGCCGAGGTGCTGAAGATCGAGGCGCCCGGCGGCGGCGACTACGCCCGCGCCCGCGAGCCCCACTACGAGAGCGCGGAGCCGACCAGCTCCTCGGCCGGCTACATCGCCATGAACCGCAACAAGCGCTCGCTGGTGATCGACCTGAAGGACGGGGACGGGCGGGCCGCCTTGCTCGAGCTGGCGGCGACCGCCGACGTCCTGGTCGAGTCCTTCCGGCCGGGTGTCCTCGACCGCCTCGGGGTCGGCTACGAGGTCCTGCGCGCGGCCAATCCGCGGCTCGTCCACTGCGCCCTGACCGGCTGGGGGCAGGACGGGCCCTTCGCCGCGCGGGCGGGCCACGACATCAACTACCTCGCCTCGATGGGCCTCCTCTCGCTGACCGGCACCGCGGCGGAGACGCCGACCGTCGCCCCGATCCAGATCGCCGACACGGCGGGGGCGCTGCTCGCCGCGGTCTCGATCCTGGCGGCGCTGAACGCCCGCGCGAGCAGCGGCGAGGGCCAGTTCCTCGACGTCTCGCTGGCCCATTCGGCCCTCTACACCTACGGAATGGGGGTCGGCGCCGCGCTCGGGCCGTGGCCCGTCCCGCCGCGCGAGGAGGCGCTCTTCTCCGGCGGCGTCGTCTGTTACCAGGCCTACCGGGCGAGCGACGGCTGGGTCGCGCTCGGCGCGCTCGAGGAGCGGTTCTGGGCCGCCTGGTGCCGCGGCGTCGGCAGGGAGGACCTGCTCGGCTCGCGCTACGAGGCGGCCGGCTCGCCCACCCACGCCGCGGTCGCCGAGATCTTCGCCGGGCGCAGCTGCGTCGAGTGGGAGGCCTTCGGCCGCGAGCACGACTGCTGCCTGAACGCGGTGGTCGGGCTGCGCGAGGCGCTCGACTCCGAGCAGGTCGGCGCCCGCGGGATGGTGGTCGACGCCGAGCAGCCGGGGATCGCCGCGCCGATCCGCACGATGGGATCGCCGCTGCGACTCTCGGGGACGCCCGTCGACCCGCCCGGCCGTCCGGCCCCCGCACTCGACGAGCACGACGACCTCCGGAGGTGGAGTGAATGAGCCCAGACGATCGAACGATGCGCGCGGCCGTCCTGCACGGTCCCCGCGACCTGCGGGTGGAAGCGATCCCGGTGCCGGAGATCGAGGCCGGCGAGCTGCTCCTGCAGGTCACCGGGGCGGGGGTCTGCGGCTCCGACGCGGCGCTCTTCGCCGCCGGCCAGGACGCGATCCCGGCGCGCGAGAGCGGCACCTTCCCGGTGGTCCTCGGGCACGAGTTCGCGGGCGTCGTCGTCGAGGCCGCCCCCGCCACCGGCTTCGCGGCCGGCGAGCTGGTCGCCAGCGGCGCCGGGATCTCCTGCGGGCAGTGCGACCGCTGCCTGCAGGGCCGCACCAACCTCTGTCGCAACTACCGCACCGCCGGGGTCTTCCGCCATGGCGGCCTCGCCGAGTACGTCGCGATCCCCGCCTCGACCTGCGTCCGCGCCGCCGACCACGGCGTCGGCGGTGACGACGCGGCGCTGGCCCAGCCGATGGCGATCGCCTGCCACGCGGTGCGTCGGGCCGGCGTGCGCGAGGGCGAGCGGGTGCTGGCGATCGGCGTCGGCGGCGTCGGCGCCTTCGCCGTCTGGGCAGCCTCGCAGCTCGGGGCCGAGGTGACGGCCTGCGACACGGTCGAGGAGCGCCTCGACCTGGCCCGGGCGCTCGGCGCCGTCGAGCTGGTGAAGGCAGGCCCGGGGGCGGCGATCGAGGAGCAGCTCGGCGAGCGCCCGCCCTGGGACGTGGTGCTCGAGGCGAGCGGCAGCGAACCCGGGTTCCGGGCGGCGTTCTCGCTGCTCGACCGCGGTGGCCGCCTGGTCCTCGTCGGCACCCAGAAGAAGCCGCTCGAGCTCGACCTGATGGCGATCACCCGCGGCGAGCTGGATCTGCTCGGAACCCATGCCCACGTCTGTCGCGAGGACCTGCCGTCAGCGCTCGACCTGCTGGCGGCGCGCGAGGCGGGCTGGGCCGACGTGGCGCCGACCGCGATCCCGCTCGAGGACGTGGTCGAGGCGGCGCTGCTGCCGCTGCTCGAGGGGCGCTCCGCCCAGATCAAGTCGCTGATCGACCCGACGGTCACAGAGCGGCGGCCGTACGACCGCCGTACCGAACGATCAGTACACTGAGCGCATGACGACTGGGGAGATCGAGAAGACGGTCCTGGTCACCGGTGCCGCGCGCGGCATCGGCAAGGCGATCGCCGCCCGCCTCGGGCGCGGGGGATGGGCAGTCCTGTTGGCCGACCTCGACGGCGAGGCCGCCGAGGCCGCGGCGGCCGAGCTGGAGGGCATCGGCATCCTCGCCACCGCGGCGCAGCTCGACGTCGTCGATCCCGACGCGGTGAACGCGCTGGTCGAGAGCCTCAATGCCGACGGTCCGCCGATCCTGGGATTGGTCAACAACGCCGGCGTCCTCCGCGACGCACGGCTGACCGAGATGAGCGACGAGGACTTCCGCCTCGTCCTCGACGTCGTCCTCTGCGGCGCCTTCTACACCAGTCGCGCGGTGGCCCCGGCGATGATCGAGGCCGGCCACGGCCGGATCGTCAACATCACCTCGCGGGCCTACCTCGGCAATCCGGGACAGGCGAACTACTCGGCGGCGAAGGCGGGGCTGGTCGGGCTGACCAAGGCGCTGGCGAAGGAGCTCGGCCGCCACGAGATCACCGTCAACGCGGTGGCCCCGGGGATGACCGAAACCGAGATGGTGCTGAACCACCCGAAATCGGCCGAGATCATCGAGCGGGCGGCGAAGGCCAACTCGATCCGACGAATCGGCGCGCCCGACGACATCGCCGCGGCGGTCTCCTACCTCTTCTCCGACGGCGCCTCCTTCCTCACCGGCGACGTCCTCCACGTCAGCGGCGGTCGCTTCAGCTGATGCCGGTCGATCGCTATTTCGACGACCTCACGGTCGGCGTCAGCGAGGTGTCGCCGCGGCGGACGATCGGCGAGGCCGACGTGAACGCCTTCGCGGCGCTCTCCGGCGACCGCAATCCGCTGCACGTCGACGAGGCCCACGCCGGCGCCGGGCCGTTCGGCCGGCGCATCGCCCACGGGCTGCTCGGCACCGCGATCGCCTCCGGGCTCTTCACCGAGACCGACCTCTCCCGCTCCCTGCAGCGCGCGCTGATCGCGATGCTCGGGGTCCAGGCCAAGTTCGAGGCGCCGATCTTCTTCGGCGACACGGTCGAGCTCGAGGCGACGGTCGCCGACCTGCGCCCGACCTCGTCCGGCGACCGCGGCGTCGCCATCGTCGAGCGCCGCCTGCGCAAGGTCGACGGCACCGCGGTCCAGCTGATCGTCACCCCACTACTGCTGCGGAGGTCCCCTGCATGAGCGCCGGCGAGATCGAGTCCGAGTTCGAGCTGAACGAGCTGCGCGCCGCGGTGCGCGGCTACCTCGACCGCCACGTCGCGCCCCTGGTCGAGCCGCACGAGGCGACCCATACCTTCCCCTGGGAGATCCTGCCCGCGCTGCGCGAGTTCGGCTACGTCGGCGGCCTGGTCGATCCGGCCGACGGCGGCGACGGCATCTCCTTCACCGCGCTGGCGGTCCTGATGGAGGAGGCCGGCCGCTGCTGGGGCTCGCTGCGCACGACCGTCAACGTGATGACGATCGTCCCCTACGTCCTGGCGCAGACCTGCAACGAGGATCAGAAGGAGCGCTTCCTGCGCCGCCTGCTCGACGTCAGCTCGCGCGCCTGGATCGCGATCACCGAGTCCGAGGCGGGCAGCGACGCGGGCGCGATGCGGACCCGCGCGGTGCGCGAAGGCGACAGCTACCGGATCAACGGTCGCAAGCTCTACATCACCAACGGCGCCTCCAACGACATCGGCGTCGTCCTCGCCTCCACCGACCCCGCGCGGGGCAGCAAGGGGATCAGCGCCTTCCTCGTCGACGCCGCCGAGTCACCGTACGAGGCGATCGAGATGCGCCACATGTCGGTGCGCGCCACCAACAACTGCGAACTGATCTTCGACGACGTCGAGGTCCCCGCCGCCAACCTGATCGGGGCCGAGGGCGAAGGCCTGCGGGTGGCGATGCGGGCGATCAACGTCGGTCGCATGAACATGGCGATGGGCGCCGTCGGGATCGCCGAGGCTGCGCTCGCCATCGCCACCGACCACGTGAAGGAGCGGCGCCAGTTCGGCAGGCCGCTGGCCGGCTTCCAACTGGTCCAGCGGCTGATCGTCGAGGCGGCGACCCAGATCGAAGCCGCGCGGCGGCTCGGCCTGCACGCGGCGGCCACCCTCGACGCCGGCGGGCAGGGCCGGGTGGAGTGTTCGATGGCGAAGCTCTTCTGCGCCGAGGCCTGCAATTCGGCGGTCACCAACGCGCTCCAGGCCTGCGGCGGGGCGGGGCTGATGGAGGAGATGCAGATCGAGCGCATGTACCGCGACGTGCGCGAGGCTTCGATCCCGGAGGGCACCTCGGAGCTGCAGATCCTCAACATAGGCAAGGAGCTGCTGGGCGTCTCGGCGCTGCGGTAGCGGAAGGAGCAGACCTTGAGCGAGAAGAAGAAGAGCCCGGCGACCGCGATCGCGACCTCGAGCACCGACCAGATCGTCGTCCGCGGCCGCGACCTGGTCGAGGACCTGATGGGGAAGATCGACTTCACCACGATGATCTGCCTGCACCTGAACGGCGGCCGCCTCCCCGAGCCCGGAGAGGTGGCGGTGGTGAACGCGGTGCTGGTGGCGCTGATGGAGCACGGCCTCACCCCCAGCTCGATCACGGCGCGGTTGATCTACGACTCCTCGCCCGAGTCGATCCAGGGCGCGGTCGCCGCCGGCCTGCTCGGTGCCGGCAGCCAGTTCCTCGGCTCGACCGAGGACGCGGCCCGGATCCTGCAGGCCGGGGTGGTCGAGATCGAGGCGGGCCGCGCGGTCGACGAGGTCGCCGCCGAGCTGGCCGACGGCTTCGCCCGCGACCGCACCCCGGTGCCCGGCTTCGGCCATCACATCCACCGTCCGGACGACCCGCGGGCGCCGCGCCTCTTCGAGATCGCGCGCGAAAGCGGCACCGCCGGCGCCCACCAGGAGCTCCTGCTCGCCCTCAGCCGCGCCCTCGACGAGGCGAAGGGCAAGCACATCACGATCAACGCCACCGGCGCCGTCGCCGCGGTCCTCTCCGACGTCGGCTACCCCTGGTACGCCCTCCGCGGCTTCTCCCTGATCGCCCGCCCGGCCGGCCTGATCGGCCACGTGATGGAGGAGGCCGACCGGCCGACGGCGCGGGCGCTGTGGGCGATGGCCGAGCGCGAGATTCCCTACGACGGCGACCTGCCGTGAGCGCCGAGGACCGCTCCCTGACCCTCGGCATGCTGCGCCGCCTGGCGGCGGGGCGGCACGCCGCGGCAGAGGTGGTGGCGGTCCGCGAGTCGGGCGACCGCGACAGCCTGCGGCTGGGCGAGGTCGTCGCCGACGCCGGGGCCTTCGCCGCCGGCCTGCAGCGGCTCGGGGTCGGGGTCGGCGACCGGGTGGCGACGCTGGCTTGGAATGTCCCCGAGCACCTGACCGCGTACTGGGCGGTGCCGGGAGCCGGAGCGGTGCTGCTGACCCTGAACGCGCGGCTCCCGGCGCGACAGCTCGCCGAGATCGTCGCGACCGCGACCCCGCGGGTGCTGATCGTCGGGACCGACCTGGTGCCGCTCGCCGCCGAGGTCCTCGCCGCGGTCGACTGCATCGAGCGGGTGGTCGTCTTCGGTGGGCCCGCCGCTGAGGAGATCCCCGGCGCGGTCGCCTACGCCGACCTGATCGGGGCGGGGGAGGGGTTCGACTGGCCGGAGCTGGACGAGCACATGCCGGCCGGGCTCTGCTTCACCTCGGGCACGGTCGGCAGGCCGAAGGGCGTCCTCTACAGCCACCGCCAGCTGGTCCTCCACGCGCTGACGATGGCCGCCTTCGACCCCTACGGGCTGCCGGGCAGCGACCGCGTCCTCGCGGTGGTGCCGATGTTCCACGCGATGGGCTGGAACCTGCCCTACATCACCGCGATGAACGGCGCCGCGCTGATCCTTCCCGGCCGCCGGCTCGCGCCCGAGCACCTCGTCCCGCTGATCCGCTCCGAGGCGGTCACCTTCTCCTCCGGCGTGCCGACCGTGTGGGCCGACGTGCGGCGCCACGTCGACCGCGTCGGCGGCGATCTCGGGTCGCTGCGGGCGATCGGCTGCGGCGGCAACCGGGTGCCCGACGAGCTGATGCACTGGTACCAGGACCGCGGCGTCACCGTCCTGCAGGGCTGGGGGATGACGGAGACCGGGCCGGGCGGCTCGCGCGTCTTCGACGACCCGTCGCTGGAGCCCGACGAGCGGTGGCGCCGACGTTCGACCGTCGGCTGGTTGCGGCCGCTATACGAGGCGCGGCTGCGCGCTCCCGACGGCACCCTCGCGCCCTGCGACGGCGAGGCGGTGGGCGAGGTCGAGGTGCGCGGGCCGTTGGTGGTCCGCGAGTACTACGGCGATCCCGAGGACGCGGCGGAGCGCTTCCGCGACGGCTGGCTGCGGACCGGCGACCTGGGGACGATCGATGCCGCCGGCTGGCTGAAGCTGGTCGACCGCGAGAAGGACGTGATCAAGTCCGGCGGCGAGTGGATCTCCTCGCTCGACGTCGAGGAGGCGCTGCTGCGCCACCCGGCGGTGGCCGCCGCGGCGGTGATCGGGATCGAGGACGACCGTTGGATCGAGCGGCCCTGCGCCTGCGTCGTCATCGCCGCCGAGGCCGCGGCCGACGCGGCGGAGCTGCGCGCCTTCCTGCTCGAGCAGCTGCCGAGATGGTGGGTGCCGGAGACCTTCGCCCGGGTCGCGGAGCTGCCGCGGACCGGAGTCGGCAAGATCGACAAGCGGGCGCTGCGCGCCCGGTACGAGTCCGGCGACCTGGCGGTCGAATCGATCGCCGCCGCCCCGGAGAAGGAGGACCGAGATGCCAGTGAACCGTGAGCCCGTCGCCGGGGTGCACTCCGGTGCTGCGCTGACCGATCAGTTTCGTGGCGCGACGATCGCGACCTTCGCCGCGATGATCCTCTACGACGCGCTCTCGACCGCGAAGCAGGAGCGCCTCACGGTCCCCTTCGAGGACGCCAATCGGACCGTCTGGAACTTCCTCCCCGAAGCCGGCCGGGGGAGCCACGGGATCGCCCTGCGCGACCTCGACCACCGTGAGAACCTGCTCGTCCACCGGCTGGTGGCCGCCTGCCTCTCGCTCGAGGCCTACGCCCGCTTCCTCACCATCGTCAGCCTGGAGCACCTGCTGCGCGAGCTCGACCAGCCGCGCCTCGGCCAGGTCGCCACCGACTTCCGCGACCCCGGTGCCTACTTCCTCACCTTCTTCGACCCGCCGCAGCCCGACGCGACCTGGGGCTGGCGGCTGGTCGGCCACCACGTCTCGCTCAACTTCACCGTGATCGGCCAGGAACGGGTGATCTCGACGCCCTGCCTGTTCGGATCCGAGCCCGGCCGCTTCGGCCCGCTGCGCCCGCTGGCCGAGGAGGAGGACCTCGGCTTCGCCCTGCTCGAAGGCCTCGACGACGACGAACGCCGCGCCGCCGTGATCCACGCCGTCTCGCCGCCCGACTTCGCCACCGCCTGCCGGTCGGAGCTCGGCGCGGTCGAGCGCCCGGCCCTGCACGGCGACGGCCGCCGCGACGTCCTGATCACCGCCGCGGACGCCGAGGCCCTGCGCTGGGAACGCGACCACCCGCGCGGCCTCGCCGTCGCCGACATGGGAGAGGCTTCGCGGCGGAGGTTCCGGGAGCTGTTGGGCTGCTACCTGAACCGCGTCCCGGCCGCCTGGCGCACGCGCGAAGAAGAGCGGATCGAGGGGGCCGGGTTCGAGCGCCTGCACTTCGCCTGGGCCGGCGCCGACGACTACGAGGGCGGCCACTACTACCGGATCCAGGGCCCGGTCACCCTGGTCGAGTTCAACAACACCGAGGGCGACGCGAACCACATCCACAGCGTCTGGCGCGACCCGGGGCTCGACTTCGCCCGCGAGCTGCTGGTCAAGGAGTGACGACGAGCTTCGTGCCGACGGCGCCGGCGACCTGCCGGCGCCAGGCGTCCTCGACCGCGTCCAGGGGCACCCGCTCGAAGTCCACCGTCACCTTGCCCGCGGCGATCAGCTCCATCAGGCCGGCGTAGGCGGCGGCGCGGTCGGCGTGTGACTCGAGCGCGCCAGAGACGCCGATGAGTTCGAGCCGGCGGCTGCGGAGCAGTGCCGCGGGCAGCTCGATGGTGGCCCCGGCGCGCTGGCCGAGCTGGACCAGGCGGGCGCGTTGCGCGGCGGCTCCCATCGCCGCCAGGGCGGGCTCGCCCCAGACCGGGTCGACGATCACGTCGACGGGCCCGTCCGCCGCCGCTTCCAACTCTGCCGCCATGGGGGCTGCCTCGCCGAGCGGAGCGACCGCACATCCGGTGCGGGCGGCGAGAGCCTCGAGGCGGGTCCGGTCGCGGCCCGCGGCGACCACGCGGCCGGCGCCCATCGCGATCGCCGCCTGCACCGCGATCCGGCCGACGGAGCCGGTGGCGCCGAGGACGAGGACCCGCTCGCCGGCCGACAGGCGGGCGCGGTCGAGCGCCGTCATCGCCGCGATCCCGGCGTTGCCCGCGACCGCCGCGGCCTCGTCGCCGACCGCGTCGGGGATCGGCAGCATCGTCTCGGCGGCGACCAAGGTCCGCTCGGCGAGCGAGCCGAATGGGGCCACCGGGGCGTCGAAGTACACCCGGCTCCCGTCGGCGCGCCGGCCGACGCCGTCGGACCCGGGCACCGACGGAAGCGGGGGAGGGCCGGTGTAGAAGGTGCCCGCCGCCTTTGCCAGGTCGAGGTGGTTGATCCCCGCGGCGACCACCTCGACCACCTCCTGCCCCGCCGCCGACGGGGCCGGCTCGGCGAAGGCGCCGAGGCTCGGAACGCCGAGCTCGGTGAGCACCGCCGCCTTCAAGGCGTCGAAAGATATATAGAATCAACGGCCATGTGCGGCAAAACTGTATACCGAAATGGGAGATCTTGGACCTAGGGATCGCGGGACGCAGGGCGATCGTCTGCGCGTCGAGCAAGGGCCTCGGCTTCGCCTGCGCGGAGGCCCTTGCCGCCGAGGGCGTGGACCTGGTCGTGAACGGACGCGATCGGGAGCGCCTCGACGCCGCGGCCACGCGCCTGCGCGAGGCCCATCGGGTCGCGGTCGAGCCGGTCGTCGCCGACGTCACCACCGCGGCAGGCCGCGCGGCGCTGCTGGCGGCGTTGCCGGATCCCGACATCGTCGTCACCAACAACGCCGGGCCGCCGCCCGCCGACTTCGGCTCGCTCACCGAGGCGCAATGGGCCGAGGCGGTGCAGGGCAACATGGTCTCCCACCTGCTTCTGATCGCGGCCTGCCTGCCGGCGATGCGCGAGCGGCGCTTCGGCCGGATCGTCAACGTGACCTCGGCGATGGTCACCTCGCCGCGGCCCTCGATGGCGCTCTCGAGCGCGTCGCGGGCCGGGATGACGGCCGCCCTCAAGGGCCTCTCGCTGGAGGTCGCGCGCGACAACGTGACGATCAACAACCTGCTTCCCGAGCGCTTCGACACCGACCGCCAGCGCTTCATGGCCCAGCGGGTGATGGACGCCGAGGGGGTCGACTACGCTGCCGCCCGCCGCCGGCAGGAGGAGTCGATCGCCGCCCGTCGCCTCGGCGAGCCGAGCGAGTTCGGGGCGATGTGCGCGTTCCTCTGCAGCGCCCAGGCGGGCTACGTCTCCGGCAACAACATCCACCTCGACGGCGGCAGCTACCCGGGGTTGATCTGATGTCGGCGGGCCGGGCGAGCGCCGAAGCCGACGCGCACGAGCGCCTCCGGCGGGCGATCCTCGAAGGCGAGCTCCAGCCCGGCCGCGCCTACTCCCAGGGGGAGGTGTCGGAGCTGCTCGAGATCGGTCGCACGCCGCTGCGCGAGGCGGTGCGCCGCGCCCAGGCCGAGCAGCTCCTCCGTGCCGAGCCGAACCGCAAGCTCCAGGTCGCCGACCTCGATCCGGCCGACCTCGCCGAGCTCTACGCGATGCGGGTGATGTTGGAGCCGCTCGGCGTGCGGCTGACGGTGCCGCAACTGGAGGCCGCGGACCTGGCGGCGATCAGGCGCACCCTCGACGCCCACGTCGAGGCCTGCGAAGCGCAGCGGCTGGAGGAGGCGCGGCGGCTGCACCGAGAGTTCCACTTCGCCCTCTTCGATCGTTGCGGCGAGCGTCTCCGCGGTGAGATCGGCGATCTCTGGGACCACGCCCAGCGCTACCGCCGCCTGTACCTGCGCGAGCGCGCCGACGAGATCGGCCTGCTCCACCTGGCCCGGCGCGATCACGAGGCGGTCCTCGCCGCTGCCGAGGCCGGCGACGCGACCGGTTGCGCGAAGCTCTCCGCCCGTCACATGTCCCACGTCGCGCTCACCCTCTTCGCCCATATCGACGCCCCGGCGGAGCCGACCGAGGTGAGGGTGGCGCTGGAGCTCGCCGGGTTCGTCCTCGAGGGCGCCGAGTGAGGCTCGGGGACTAGCCGACGCGCTGGCCGGAGGGCCGCGCCGGGTTCATCGCGGTGGCGCCGCCGTCGATCGAGATCACCTCGCCGGTGAGGAAGCCGGCGCGGTCGCTGAGCAGGAAGGCGACCAGGTCGGCGACCTCCTCGGAGGTGCCGGCGCGGCGCTGGGGGGCGATCTTCGCCCGCTTCTCCCAGTCGGCGGCGCCCCCGGTCGTGCCTTTGGTGGTGGAGAAGAGGCCGGTGAGGACGATGCCGGGGGCGATCGCGTTCACGCGGACGCCGCGCTCGGCGCCGTGGACGGCGGCGCAGCGGGTCAGGCCGACCACCCCGTGCTTGGCCGTGTGGTAGGGGATCAGGTCGGAGGCGCCGCGGAGGCTGCCGATCGAGGCGGTGGTGACGATCGCCCCGCCGCCCTCCTGCCGCGCGTACTGGCGGAAGGCCTCGCGGAGGCCGAGGAAGACGCTGCGCAGGTCGACGTCGATGACCTTGTCGAAGTCCGCGACGCTCAGCTCCTCGAAGGGGGCGAGCGAGCCGGGGATACCGGCGTTCAGGTGGTGGAGGTCGACCCGGCCGAAGCGCTCGACCGCGCTCGCGACCATCGCCTCGACGTCGGCCTCGCGTGAGACGTCACCGCCGATCCCGATCGCCTCGCCGGGCAGGGAGGCGGCCAGCTCCGCCGCCGCGTCGGCGTCGAGGTCGGCGACGACCAGCTTCGCGCCCTGCTCGGAGAGCTGGCGCGCGGTGGCCGCCCCGATCCCACTCGCCCCGCCGGTGACCAGCGCGACCTTGCCGTCGATGCCCGAGTTGTCCATGTCGCGGAGTCTATATGACTGTCTGACGGCTAGACGATTGGTGCAGGGACCTGCGAGGGATCGGTATGGATCGGCGTCTCCGCGCCCCTTCCCGACGCCGTGCGCCCCGTCTCCCCGCCGGGACCTGTATCCGGACCTCCTTAGGGAACGTGGAGTTCCGCGCGGCTCCGCGGAGATTGCCGGGTCGTTACTCGTCAGATGGCGAGTACGAGGAGATGCCCTTGACGCCGCTGGTCTCGGCCTGGCCGAGGTGGATGGCGCAGGCCTCGGCGGCGGCGTCGGCGTCGCGGGCTTCGATCGCCGAGACCAGGGCGTCGAGCTCGGCGACGATCTTCACGCCGCGGTCGGGATCCGACATCGAGGCGGCGCGGAGCATGCGGACCCGGGCCTGGAGGCTGCCGAGGATCGCGCTCACCTGCTTGTTGCCGGCACCTTCGAAGAGGACGTCGTAGAAGGCGTCCTTGGCGCGCAGCATCGCGCGGGTGTCCTCGCCGCGCTCGACCACCTGGTTGAAGTCGTCGGCTTTGCGGCGCAGGGCCGTCACTTGTTTGTCGCTGGCGCGGGCGACGAAATTGCGCACGGTGAGCTGCTCCAGAGCCGAGCGCACCTCGTATAGCTCGGCCGCCTCCTCCGGCGTCGGGACGACGACGATCGCGCCTTTCTGCGGGATCGTCGTGACCAGGCCCTCGGCCTCGAGCTCGCGCAGCACCTCGCGGATCGTCGTCCGCGACACCCCCGTCTGCTCGATCAGCTCGCGCTCGATCAAGCGCTGGCCGGGTTTGTAACGGAAGTCGAGGATCGCCTGGCGGACCACCTCGAGGACCTGCTCGCGCAGCGGCGCGGCGACGCGCCCTACGCGCAGCCCTAAGTCGCCCTGTCCGGTCGCCATCGTCAGCCGATGCTACAGAAAGACGATCATGCGCAAACGTCGTAAAGCGATAGGAATGGACTTTCGTCCCGGCTTGCAGGGGAAAAGCAGGAATTTGGAATAAATTCCGCAATTCGCCTGTTTGTATGACGAGCAGTCAGTTATACTTTTTGCCGTGGGTAGCTCAGGAGGAGCACAACCAAACGCGGCCGACGCCGCCTGCGTGGGATTCGTCGGCCTCGGCGCGATCGGGTCCCATCTGGCCGCCGCGGTCGCCTCCACCGGGCGCCCGATGGCCGTCTTCGACACCCGCGCCGAGGCGATGCAGCCGTTGGTCGAGCGCGGCGCCCGCGCCTGCTCGTCCCCCGCCGAGGTCGCCGCCCTCGCCCCCACGGTGATGGCCAGCCTGCCGACCCCGCCGGTGGTGGTCGAGGTGCTCCGCGGCGAGGACGGCCTGCTCGCCGGCGGCGCGATGGAGACGTTCATCGACCTCTCGACCACCGGCGTGCAGACCGCCCGCGAGCTCTCCGCGCTGCTCGCCGAGCGCGGCGTCGCCTACCTCGACGCGCCCCTCTCGGGCGGCGTCGCCGGCGCCGAAGCCCGCACGCTCGGTGTCTTCGCCGCCGCCCCGGCCGACGTTTTCGAGGCCAACCGCGACCTGCTCGAGCCCTTCTCCAAGGTGATCGTCCTGGTCGGCGCGGAGCCCGGCATGGGCCAGTTGGCGAAGGTGATGAACAACCTGCTCTCGGCCACCGCGGTCACGATCACCTCGGAGGCGATGACGGTCGCCGCCCGCGCCGGCCTCGATCCGGCGGCGCTGCTGGAGGCCTTCAACGCCGGCTCCGGTCGCAACAGCGCCACCGTCTCGAAGTTCCCGCAGCAGGTCCTCACCCGCGAGTTCGACTCCGGCTTCCGCCTCGAGCTGATGCTGAAGGACGTCGGCCTGGCGCTCGCCGAGGCCGACGTGCAGGGGGTCTCGATGCCGCTTGGCGGCCTGGTCGAGCAGCTCTGGCGGCTCGCCGACACGGTCGCCGGCGAGGGTGCCGACCACACCGAGGTCGCCCGCGTCTACGAGGGTTGGGCCGGGGTCGAGATCGCCGCGCGGGAGGAGTCGCTCCGTGGCGAGGACTGAGCCGGCCGCTGCGGGCGCCGCCGCGCCGACCGCCACCTACGAGGTGACCGCGCTCCGCTACGGCAGCCTGCGCGCGACCCGCGAGGCCCTCTACTACCGCTGGGGCTCCTACGGCGAACCCGACGGCGAACTGGAGATGGCCTACTACTTCTGGTTGCTGCGGAACGCCGAGCGGACCGTCCTCGTCGACACCGGCTTCGCCACCGCGGCGGCCGAGCGCCGCGGCCGCACCGTCCTGGTCGACCCGGTCGAGGCGCTCGCCTCGGTAGGAGTCGAGCCCGCCGAGGTCGACACGGTGATCGTCAGCCACTTCCACTACGACCACGTCGGCAACCTCGATGCCTACCCCGACGCCGAGCTGGTCGTCGGCCAGACCGAGCTCGACTTCTGGACCGGGCCGCTCGCCCGTCGCGCCCAGTTCGCCCCCCACGTCGATCAGCCCGACATCGAGCGGATCGCCGAGGCGGTCGCCGCCGGCCGCGCCCGCACGACGCGCGGCGAGGAGGAGGTGCTGCCGGGGGTCCGCTCGATCGAGGTCGGCGGCCACTCGCCCGGACAGCTGCTGCTCGTCATCGACGCCGACGACGGCGGCCGGGTGGTCCTCACCTCCGACGCCGTCCACTTCTACGAGGAGATGGACACCGACCGGCCGTTCGGGGTGATCGCCGACCTCGGCGCGATGTACAGCGCCTACGACACGATCGCCACGCTGGCGGGGGAGGGGGCGGCGATCGTCGCCGGCCACGACCCCGCGGTGATGGAGCGCTTCGCCGGGGAGGGTGGAGCCGAGGAGTTCGCAGTGCAGGTCAGGGGACGCAAACGATGAGAAGGAGAGGGCGGTAATGGCATCGCAACTGACCGACCGACAGCGGGAGCTCCGCGAGGAGTTCATCGAGAGCCGGGGTTACTGGAACGAATTCTGGGACAGCCTGCTGACCCTCGACGAGGACTTCTTCAAGGCCTACCTCGACTTCTCCTCGGTGCCCTGGCGCACCGGGCCGCTGGAGCCGAAGGTGAAGGAGTTCATCTACATCGCCTGCGACGCCGCCGCCACCCACCTCTACGAGCCGGGGATCCGCCAGCACATGAAGCAGGCGCTGGAGCTCGGCGCCACCGCCGAGGAGATCATGGAGGTGATCGAGCTGACCTCGACCCTCGGCATCCACGCCGCCAACATCGGCGTGCCGATCCTGGTCGAAGAGCTGGAGGCGGCCGGACAGCCGATCGACCGCACCATGGACGACCGCCGGCTCGAAGTGAAAAAGGACTTCGAACAGAACCGCGGTTACTGGAACCCGTTCTGGGACGACATCCTCCAGCTCGACCCCGAGTTCTTCGACACCTACACGCAGTTCTCGTCGGTGCCCTGGAAGACCGGCGTGCTGGAGCCGAAGGTGAAGGAGTTCATCTACACCGCCTTCGACGTCGCCTGCACCCACCTCTACGTGAAGGGCCTGCGCGCCCACATCAAGAACGCGATCGGCTACGGCGCGACCCGTGAGGAAATCATGGAGGTGATCGAGCTGGCCAGCGTGATCGGCATCCACGCGGCGACCGTGGGCGTGCCGATCCTGGTCGAAGAGCTGGCCGCCGCCGGTAACGGGGGGACGACGTGAGCGCCGCCGTCGCGAGCCCGCCGCAGAGCGCCGACGCGACGCGCCTGAACGAGCTCTACGGCGCCAACAAATCGCTCTCGCTCTCGGTCTCGGCGGCGCTGGCGATGCAGCTGCCGCCGCAGGTCGGCGCCGAGCAGATCGACGCCCACGTCTGGGTCTGCGAGCGCGCCGCCGCCGAGCACCAGGGCGAGGAGCTCGAGGCCCACTTCGAGGCCTGCCGCGACGCGGCGGTCGCGCTGGCCGACCTGGCGCGGGAAGCGGAAGACGGGCTGGTGCCGACGCAGCGGCGGCTGGAGGCCGTCCGCCGCACCCACCGCCATCTGCGCCGCCTGGTCTGGGAGGTCTTCGACTGTGAGTACGTGCCGTGCGGACACGAAAGGAACCACTGATGTCTGATTACTCGCTGTGGATCGTCGAGTACGCGCGGGTGAAGGAGTACCCGGTCAGCGCCGCCCTCTACGGTCGTCACAACCAGGGCTCGTTGGTGCTCCCCTACTGCTACGGGGTGCTGAAGAGCGACGACCACCTGGCGATCGTCGACACCGGCTTCGACTACGCCGAGTTCGGCAAGGTCCTCGCCGACACCTACGGGGTCAGCGACTGGCAGCCGCCCGAGGTGGTGATGTCGCGGATCGGCTTCAGCCCCCGGGACGTCGACACGATGATCCTCACCCACAACCACTTCGACCACGCGGGCGGGGTGGACTTCTTCCCCAACGCCCACATCTACCTGCAGTCCCGCGAGGTGCAGAACTACATGTGGGCGAAGGGGCTGCCGCACCGGATGCAGTGGTTGACCACCGCCACCGATCCCGACCTGATGATCTCCCTGGTCGAACGGATGCGGCAGGGCAAGCTGACCCTGCTCGACGGCGAGGCCGACGTGATCCCGGGGGTGCGCGCGGTGCCGGCGCACGACACCCACACCGCCGGGTCCCAGTACGTCACCCTCGACCAGCACGACGGCCGTTGGCTGCTCGCCGGGGACAACTGCTACACCTACGACAACTTCCTCGGCTCGCAGGAGGACGGGATGTTCGTGCCGATCGGCCTCGCCTTCGGGAGCATGCAGCAGTGCGTGCTGACGATGGAGGAGATGTGGCAGTACGTCGACGAAGAGGTGGAGCGGATCGTGCCCTTCCACGCCGAGGAAATGTGGGACAAGTTCCCCACCCACACCTTCGACGACACGCTGCGCGTCGCCGAGATCTCGCTCGCGCCCGGAGAAGCCAGCCGGCTCGAGAGCCTCGAGGCGGCCGCCTGAACCGATGGCCACCGAGATCAAGCAGATCGGCTTCATCGGACTCGGCAACATGGGCGGCAGGATCGCCCGCCGGATCAGCGCTGCCGGCTGGTCCGGCTTCGGGTTCGATGTCGACCCGACCCTGGCGGCAGACGCCGGGCTGGCCGCGGAGGGTTCTATCTCCTCCCTTGCCCCCAAGGCCGACGCCGTCTTCTTCTCCCTTCCCGACAGCTCGGTTGTCGAGCGGGTCGTGTATGGCGAAGACGGCGTGCTCGACGTCTGCCGCGAGGGCCAGGTCATCGTCGATCTGAGCACCGCCGACCCCGCCTCGACCCGGCGGATCCACGCCGACTTCGCCGCCAAGGGAGTCGAGTACCTCGACGCCGGGGTGTCGGGCGGGGCGGCCGCGGCGGAGAAGGGCGCGCTGACGATCATGGCCGGCGGCTCCGCCGAGGCGCTGGCGCGGGTGCAGCCGGTGGTCGACTCCTTCGCCGCCACCGTCCACCACATGGGCGGCTCGGGGAACGGCCACGTGGCGAAGCTGATCAACAACTTCCTCAACGGGGTGAACCTCTCCGCCGCGGCCGAGGCGATGGTCGCGGCGAAGAAGGCGGGGCTCGACATGCGCCAGTTCCTCGACGTCGTCAACACCTCCAGCGGGGTGAACTTCGCCACCACCAACCGCTTCCCGAAGATCATCGAGGGCGACTACCTGGAGGGCGGGCTGACCTCGAACCTGATGGCGAAGGACCTGCGCCTCTACCTCGGCCTGATGCAGGACCTCGGCGCGACCAGCTTCACCGGCCCGCCGTCGCTCGGCACCTTCGACCTCGCCAACGCGCTCGGCTACGGCGAGCAGATCTCGAACCGGGTCGTCGACGCGATCGGCGATCTTGCCGGGGGTACCCGAGTCCAGGCCGACTGGAAAGAGGAGGAGTAGATGAGAATCGCGAAAGGGCGCGCCGGTAAACCTTCGGAGCGCCGCACCGACACCTTCAGCGGCGGCGTGCTCGCCGACGCCGTGCTGCCGCCCGCGGACGGGATCGTCGTCAACACCGTCGTCTTCGAGCCCGGTGGCCGGACCTACTGGCACAAGCACGAGGTCGCGCAGGTCCTCTTCGTCACCACCGGCGAGGGCCGACTGCAGTCGGCGGACGGGACCGGCGGCACCCTGCGCCCCGGCGACGTCGCCCACATCCCCGCCGGCGAGGTCCATTGGCACGGCGCCGCCCCCGGCTCGCTGCTCGTCCACGTCGCCGTCTCGGTCGGCAAGACCGAATGGATGCACGAGGTCTCCGACGAGGAGTACGCGGAGGCCTTCGCCGACGGGCCCGACGCCGACTGAACACCGCCAACAGCAAGAGGAGAGAGATCAGATGGGAAGGATGGACGGCAAGGTCGCCCTGGTCACCGGGGCGGCGCGCGGGCAGGGAAGAGCCCACGCCCTGACGCTCGCCCGCGAGGGCGCCGACGTGGTGATCGTCGACGTGCCCGGGCCGGTCAGCGACATCGGCTACCCGCTCGGCTCCGACGAGCAGCTCCAATCGGTGGCGGGAGAGGTCGAGGAGCTGGGCGTCGGCGTGATCGCCGAGCCGGTCGACGTGCGCGGCCAGGAGGCCCTCGACTGGGTCGTCGCCAAGGCGATCGAGCGCTTCGGCAAGATCGACGTCGCGGTCGCCAATGCCGGCATCTGGACCCTCGGCAAATACTGGGAGCTGGAGGAGCGCCACTGGCTGGAGACGATCGACATCAACCTCTCCGGCGTCTGGCGCACCGCCAAGGCTGTCACCCCCTCGATGATCGAGAACGGCGGCGGCTCGATCGTCCTCACCTCCTCGATCTCCGCCTTCGAGGGCAACTACGACTACGCCCACTACGGCGCCGCGAAGACCGGCGTGATCGGCCTGATGCGCTCGATCGCGCTCGAGGCCGGACCCCTGAACATCCGCTGCAACGCCGTCTGCCCAGGGGTCATCGACACGCCGATGAACGACTGGCAGCTCCCCTACGACATGTTCGCCGGCGAAGCGGGCGGCACCCCCCAGGACCGCATCGAGAGCCCGCGCCACTGGGCGGTGCTGAAAGGCCGCGGCCTGATCGATCCTCAGAGCGTCAGCAACGCGGTGCTCTACCTGGCCTCCGACGAGAGCGCCGACGTCACCGGCGTGGCCCTCCCCGTCGATGCCGGCCACGGCATCTTGCCGGGTTACAACGGCAGCCCGATCGCCCCTTAAGCCGCGGATCGTGGGAGCGCGTCCAAAAGAGCGGTCGGACAGAGGTAACATGCCACACGCCACACGCGGCGCCTCCGGGCTCGAGGCGAGCCTGGCGGCGGCGCTGCGCGGCGAGGTCAGGTTCGACGCCCAGACGCGCGCCCTCTACGGCAGCGACTCCTCGAACTACCGCCAGATCCCGCTCGGCGTCGTCTTCCCGGTGGACCACGAGGACGTGATCGCGGCGATCGCGGTCTGCCGGGAGTTCGACGCCCCGGTGTTGGGTCGCGGGGGCGGCACCAGCCTCGCGGGCCAGGGCTGCAACGTCGCCGTCGTCTTCGACTTCACCCACCACATGGACCGCGTCCTCGAGATCGATCCCGAGGCGCGGACCGCGCGGGTGCAGCCCGGGGTCGTCCTCGACCGCCTGCAGGAACAGCTGGCGGTCCACAGGCTGATGTTCGGCCCCGATCCCGCCACCCACGGCTGGTGCACGATCGGCGGGATGATCGGCAACAACTCGTGCGGGACGCACGCGTTGGTGGCGGGAAAGACGGCGGAGAACGTCGCTTCGCTGCGGGTCGTCACCTACCCGGGCTGGGACGCCGAGGTCGGCAGCTACGACGGCGAGGCATACGCGCGGGAGCTCGCCGCGGGCGGGCCGCTGGCCGAGGTCCTGCCGACCCTGGCGGAGCTCGGCCGCACGCACGGGAGCGAGATGCGACGACGGTACGCCTCGCTGCCGCGCCGGGTCAGCGGCTACAACCTCGACGAGCTCGCGCCCGAGGCGGGGCTGAACGTGGCCGCCTCGCTGGTGGGAACGGAATCGACCTGCCTGCTGGTGACCGAGGCGACGCTGAAGCTGATCGAGCGGCCACGGCACCGGAGCCTGGTCGTCATCGGCCACTCCGACATCTACGCCGCCGCCGACCGCGTCCCGGCGATCCTGCGCAGCGGCGCGGGCGCCGCCGACATCGCCGGGGCCCACGGCCTGATCGGGCTGGAGGGCTTCGACCGGGTGCTCGTCTCGCAGATGGAGCGGGCGGGCCTGAACATCGGCGCGCTCCACCTGCTCCCCGCCGGGGATGGCTGGCTGCTGGCGGAGCTCGGCGCCGACGACGCCGACTCGCTGGGCGAACTGACCGAGCGGTTCCTCGAGGGGCTCGACGGGGGCGCCGCGCCGCGGGTCTTCACCGACCCCACCGAGCAGGCGCTGGTCTGGTCGATCCGCGAATCGGGACTCGGGGCTACCGCCCACCCTCCCGGTGAGCAGCCCAACCACGAGGGCTGGGAGGACGCCGCCGTCCCGCCCGAGCGCCTCGGCGAGTACCTGCGGGCGATCGCCGCGCTCTGGCAGGAGTTCGGTTACAAGGGCGCCTGGTACGGCCATTTCGGCCAGGGGTGCGTCCACACCCGCAACGACTTCGACTTCGGCAGCGCCGAGGGGCTGGCGAGGTACCGCGCCTACGTCGAACGGGCGGCCGACATCTGCGTCGGTCTCGGCGGGTCGCTGTCGGGTGAGCACGGTGACGGACAGGCCCGCGGCGAGCTGCTGGGGCGGATGTTCGAGCCCGCGACGATCGATGCCTTCCGCCGGTTCAAGGCGCTCTGGGACCCGGCCGGGCGGATGAACCCGGGGAAGACGGTCGACCCGCTGCCGCTCGACAGCAACCTCAAGCACGGCCCCGCGACGACTTCGCGAGCGCTCGGCGACCTCGCCTACGCGCTGCCCGAGGACGGCAACTCGCTGGGCCAGGCGCTCGAACGGTGCGTCGGCGTCGGCAGGTGCCGGAGTGCCGACGCCGGTTCGATGTGCCCGTCCTACCGCGCCACCGGCGAGGAGCGGGACTCGACCCGCGGCCGCGCCCGGGTCCTGGCCGAGATGGTGCGCGGCGAGGTGGTCGAGGACGGTTGGCGCAGCGAGGAGGTGCGCGCGGCGCTCGACCTCTGCCTCGGCTGCAAGGGCTGCCTCAGCGACTGCCCGACCCACGTCGACATGGCGATCTACAAGTCCGAGTTCATGTACCACCACTACGCGGGGCGGCGCCGGCCGCGGGTGGACCGGACGCTCTCGCTGCTGCCCTGGGCCCTCCGCCTCGGCACCCGCTGGCCGGCGCTGGCGAACGCGGCCACCGGCGACGGTCCGCTCGGGCGGCTGACGCGCCGGCTGGGCGGGGTCACCCTGGAGCGCCCGACGCCGCGCATCGCCCCCCGTCCGTTCCGGCGCCGCGGGCACCGGGCCGTCGCCAGTTCGCGGACCGCGCCGCAGTCGTCGGCGGGCGGCGAGGTGGTGCTGTGGGCGGATACCTTCACGAACGCCTACGCGCCGGATGACCTCGAGCACGCGATCGAGATCCTCGAGCGCCACGGCCTCCGCGTCACCGTTCCCGCCGCGTGGGCCTGCTGCGGGCGCACGCTCTACGACTCCGGCCGGCTCGATCGGGCGCGGCGCGAGCTGACCCGGCTGGTCGGGATCCTCTCGCCCTACGTCGATGCCGGGATGCCGGTCGTCGTGCTCGAGCCCAGCTGCCTGGCCTCGTTCCGGATCGAGCTGCCGAAGCTGCTCGCGGATGATCCGCGCGCGGCGGCGCTGGCCGCTGCTGCGAAGAGCCTCTCCGAGACCCTGCTCGCGGCGCGCGACACCTCGGCCCCGCCCATCGCGGCGACCGCGGCGGCGGTCGAGCGCATCGGCCCGGTCGCCCTGCACCCGCACTGCCACGGCCGTGCGATCGGTACCCACCGGGCCGACCGGCGGCTGCTGAGCGCACTCGGCTTCGACGCCACCGTGATCGACTCGGGCTGCTGCGGCCTCGCCGGCTCCTTCGGCTTCAAGCCCGGGCAGAAGTCCGTCTCCGACGCGATCGGTCGCGAGCAGTGGCTGCCGCGACTGCGGCGCGGCGGGGCCGGGCGCCGGCTCGTGATCGACGGCTTCAGCTGTCACCTGCAAGCGGTGCAGACCGACGCCGACCTGGCCGCCGGCGCCCTGCGGCTGAACGACTTGTGGTGGATGGCGATGGCAGCAAGCGAAGAGGGAGACAGATGAGCACAGCGTCGATGTGGACCTACACCGTGGCCGGGCCCGGCACGATCGCCGAAACGCGGGTGCCGAGGCCGACCGCAGCGGACCTGGGCGACGGGCAGGTGCTGCTGCGGGTCATGGTCGGGGGGATCTGCGGCAGCGACCTCCCCTTCTTCCGCGGGCTGCTGATGCCGCACGGCGTCGTCCCCGCCGAGGGCGGCCCGGCCGAGCCGCGCCTCGGCTCGCCGCTGCACGAGGTGGTCGGCGAGGTCGTCGCCTCGCAGGGCGCAGACCTTGCCGTCGGCGCCCTGGTGGTCGGCTGGGCGACCCTCCTCGACGGCATGCAGGAGTACCTCGTCGTCGACGCGGTCGACGTGTTCGAGTACTCCTCCGAGCTCGCGCCCTCGGTGGCGATCATGCTGCAGCCGCTCGCCTGCGTGATCCACGCGGTGGATGTCCTGCGCGAGGTGCCCGGCAGCCACGTCGCGGTGATCGGCGTGGGGTCGATCGGGGTCCTGTTCGCGCACGTGCTGAAGAGCGCCGGCGCCGCCCGGGTCACCGCGATCGACCGGATCGACCGCAGCGACATCGCGGCGATCTACGGGATCGACGAGATGGTCCACAGCACCAGCGACCGCTGGGCGGCGGGGGTGAGCGGCGGCGCCGACCGGCCGGGGATCGTGGTCGAGGCCGTCGGCCACCAGGTCGGCACCTTGGTGGACGCGACGCGGACGATCGCCGAGGGCGGGCAGATCTACTACTTCGGCATCCCCGACGATCCGATCTACCCGTTCCCGATGCTCGACTTCCTCCGCGTCCACGGCCGGCTCTACTCGGGCTACACGCCCTCGAGCGCGCGCCGCTCGGCCCTGCGGCGGGCGGAGGAGTACCTGCGGGCGCACCCCGAGATCGTCGCGCCCTACATCACCGACAGCTTCGAGTTCAGTCGCGCGCAGGACGCGTTCGCGAAGGCGAACACGCCCGCCCGCGGCCAGCTGAAGGTGATCTTGGAGGCCTGACCGATCTGCCCAGCCGACGATGACAGCGTGAAAAAGGAGAGCGAGATGAGCACCGAGGAGTACGACTTCCGCAGCGACGGCAAGCGCCTGTCGAACTGGGGACGATGGGGGGACGACGACGAGAAGGGCACCTTGAACTTCATCACCGCGGACCTGGTGCGGGAGGCGGGTCGGCGGGTGAACTCGGGGCGGGTGTTCGAGCTGAGCATCCCCTTGGACAGCAACGGCCCACCCTGGGACGGCCTGATCAAACGCGTCGACCCGATTCACCTGATGAGCTTCATGCCGACGATCGGCAACACGATGGGCACGATGTTCGGCTCCGATGACTACATCGTCATGCCGCTGCAGCAGGCGACGCAGTGGGACGGCTTCGCCCACGTCGGCTACGACGACTACTTCTACAACGGGATGCACGTCTCGGAGCTGACCTGGGAGGGGGCGTCCCGCAACGGCATCGACAAGACCCTGCCCGGCATGGTCGGACGCGGCGTCCTGCTCGACTTCGCGCGCCTGCACGGGGTCGACTGGCTGGAGGGCGGCTACCGGATCGGGCCGGACGAGATCGAGGCGGCGGAGAAGGAGCAGGGGGTGCGGGTGGGCACCGGCGACGCGCTGCTGTTTCGCACCGGCTGGCGCAAGAAGGCGCTGACCGAGGGGTGGGACGGTTGGCTCGCGGCCGAGCCCGGGCTGACCCCCGAATGCGCCACCTGGCTGCACCATCGCGAGGTGGCCGCGGTGGCGTCGGACAACCACGCGATCGAGGTCACCCCGGTGCCGGGCTTCGACCTGCCGCTGCACTCGATCCTGATCCGCGACATGGGGATGCCGTTGGGCGAGATCTTCGACCTCGAGGCGTTGGCGGACGACTGCGCGGCGGACGGGCAGTGGGACTTCCTCTTCTCCGCCCCGCCCTTGCGCATCCCCGGCGCGGTCGGCTCCCCGGCGACCCCGATCGCGATCAAGTGAGCGCCCCCGTGAGTCACCGGCTGGGCGTGTGCATGACGATGCGCTCCGAGGAGGTGCTCGAGATCCTCGCCGGCGCGGGATACGACTTCGTCCTCATCGATTGCCAGCACGGAGCCGCCTCGGAGGCCGACGTGGTCACCCTGGTCCGCCGGTCGGCGGCGGCGCCCGCCGAGATCATGGTCCGCGTCTCGTCCAACTCGCCGGCCCTGATCGGCAAGGTGCTCGACGCGGGGGCCGACGGTGTGATCGTCCCGCTCGTCGACACGGCCGCGGAAGCCCGGGCCGCGGTCGCCGCCTGTCGGTATCGGCCGGCCGGGGACCGCAGCTTCGGTCCGATCCGCGCCGACCTGCCGCGGACCCCGGCGGAGCTCGAGGGCCGAGCCTCCTGCTTCGTGATGATCGAGAGCGCCGAGGGGGTGGCGAACGCGGTGGAGATCGCCGCGGTCGAGGGGCTCGCGGGCGTCCTCGTCGGCCCCGGCGACCTCTCGATCTCGCTCGGGCTCGACCCGATCGAGGGCTTCACCACCGATCAGATCTTCGAGCCCCTCGCCGCGGTGCGCGCCGCCTGCGGGCGGGCCGGGATCGCCACCGGCGTCTTCGCCGCCGCGGCCGCCGACGTCGCGAGGTGGACCGGGCAGGGCGTCGAGATGACGATCGTCGGCAGCGACGTCGGGCTGCTCGGCGCGGCGGCGGCGCAGGCGGTGGCCGCCGGCAGGGCCTAGTTGATTGATTCCAGGGGGGATGGTGGCCGGGGGGGCGCGGGCCGGCGCCCGGGGAGCTCCGGGGGTCCGGGACCCTTGGATCCGGGGGCGAGACGCCCGGGACGGAGGTGTTCGTGGAGATCCGGCACAGGTTCGGCGCGAAGTACCGAGATGTGACGGAAGTCAGGAGCGAAGTCGGACTTCCGTGAGCCTTCCTCATGGACGCGGGATCCAGGACGGCCCTTCGTTGACGAAGACGCCGGGAACGTCACACCTTACGGCCCTACGGAGGGCCCTTTTCCAGGTCCCGGGACGCGCTGTCGACTTTCGCCCTCCTATGGCAGGGTCAAACCCTGGTCACGTGTTCGTGACGTCGCAGGAACCCGGGAGAAAGAGCGACGTTCTCGGCATCTCTCCTACGGGGCGGGAAGTCTCGACGGGCTCGTCACACCTTTGCGGAGAGAAGTCCGGCCTCGGCTCCCGGGGGACCGAGATCGGCTAGTGGTCGGGTTCGGAGAGCTCGCTCCAGCGTTGCTTCAGAGCTGCCGTCGAGTCGCTCTCCGGACCGTCTTGATCGCCGAGGCTGATCGAGAGCAGCAGCGAGCCGGTGTGGACGACGTGGTCCCGCATCGCCGCCGCGGCGGCGGCGGCATCGCGCCGTTCGAAGGCATCGAGGATCGGGCGGTGCTCGTCGGCGATGTCGAAGAGCGAGCGCCGCCGCTCGACGGTCGAGGCGCCGATCAGGCGGGTCGCGTCGCGAAGCCGGTCGACGGTGGTGATCAGCCGGTCGTTCCCGGCGCCGGAGATGGCGGCGTCGTGGAAGTAGCGGTCGTGCTGCATGAAGAGGGATTCGTCTCCCTTCTTCGCCGCCGCCGACATCTCGGCCAGCTCTGCCCGCATCGTCGCCAGCGTCTCCTCGCCCGCGTCGCGCGCGGTCAGTCGGGTCGCCGGGACCTCGAGCAGCAGCCGCAGGTGGAAGATTTCGACGATCTGACTGGGGGTGCTGCGCAGGATTCGGAAGCCGACGTTGCGCTCGAAGGCGACCAGGCCTGCGTCGGCCAGCTGCAGGACGGCCTCGCGGACGGGCGTCCGCGAGACGCCGAACTCGTCGGCGACCTCGCCCACCGAGTGGAGCTCGCCTGCCGACCACTCGCCCGAATTGATCGCGTCCCGCATGTACGTCTCGACTTGGTCTTTCAGCTTCTGCGGTCTGACGGCGCGGGCCATGCTCCTCTTCTCTGGGTCGGGGGCGGAGATCGCACGTAGCGTGCTACACGCCTGCCAGTGTAAGGATCGCCGTCCGCCGACCCCATCTCGATTGAAAGATCGCCAGGCTGGCCTATCGTCTTACAATCCTGTAGCATGCGACGTGTTGCATGCTGATGACGACATGGGCGGCGACGGGCCTCCGTCGTCGCCCCACGACTGAGAAGACCTCGGGCAAGCGGTGTCCGAGCAAGGGATGAGGAACAGGAGAGATATGAGGGCCTCTAGATGGAGTCTGTTGTGCGCCGCGTTGCTCGCGCTCACGGCAGTGGTCGGGCTCGCCGCCTGCGGGTCGAGCTCTGACGGCGGGAGTTCGAGCGGTTCTGCCACCACGAGCGAACCCGCCGAATCCACCGAAGCAAGCGAAACGAGCGAAGCCGGGGAAACGAGCGAAACGAGCGAAGGCTCGAACGAATACGCGGCGCTGCTCGAAGAAATGAGCGAAGTGAACCCGCCCCAGTTCGAAGGCCCGACCGAACCGGCGCCCGCCAAACCGGGGACCAAGATCGCCGCGATCAGCTGCGCGCAGGTGCTCGAGGGTTGCGCCGAAATGGCGGAAGGCATCGAAGCTGCAGCCAAGGTGGCGGGCATCGAGGAGAAAACCTTCGACGGCCAGGGCGAAATCAGCGTCCAGAACAAGCAGATCCTGGCCGCCGTCAGCTGGGGCGCGGAAGCGATCATCCTCGAGGCGATCGACCCGAAGACGGTCCAGACCGGCCTGGCGGCAGCCGAAAGCGCGGGCATCGTGATCGGCAGCGCGACCAACGGCATCCAGACGCCGAACAAGGTCTACCAACCGCCCGCCGGCAACGCCTGGCCCGCCTACGACGTCAGCCCGAAATACCGGCTGGTCGGCGAATACGAGGCGAACTGGGTGGTCGCCGACTCGGAAGGCACGGCGAACAGCGTCGTCTACAGCACCAAGGAATTCATCGCCGCGAACGAACAGCGGGAAGGCATCATGAGCGTGCTCGAAGCGTGCGAAGGGAGCACCACCGCCCCGCCGATCATGATGGTCGGGAGCCAGATCGGGACCACCCTGGGCGAAGAAGTCGTCGCCTACCTGCGCACCCACCCCGAAGTCGACTACGTGGTCTGTCCGTACGACCCCGCCTGCCCGGCGATGGTCACCGCGATCCAGTCCGCCGGCCTCGCCGAACAGGTGAAGATGGTCAGCGACCTGGGCAATGAACAGAACATCGAATTCGTCCGCAACGGTGAAATCCAGGCCGCCGACGTCGCCTACGACGAGCAGTACGTCGGCTTCGCCGCGGTCGACCAGGCGCTGCGGCTGCTGAACGGGCAGAAGGTGTTCGAGCCGCAGGGCGAGAACGTCCCGTTCCAGCTGTTGACGAAGGAAAACCTGCCCGAATCGGGGCAGCCGTTCACGGCCCCGTTCGACTACGCGACCGAATTCGAAAAGCTCTGGAAAGCGAAGGGCTGACCAGATCGTGTGATCCCCCGGGGGCCTGTTCCGCCCCCGGGGGTCCTCCCGCGAGGACGAGTCAGATGAGAGTCGAGCCGCAGCAGGGCGGTGGCTGGCGCGAGGCCGTCGCCGGATTGCGGGGCGCCTTCGAGTTCGAGTGGGGCGGCAGGCAGTACCTGAACGTCGAGGACTACCGCCAGGCGGCGCGACGCAAGCTGCCCGCCGGCCCTTGGGCCTACGTCGACGGCGCCGCCGAGGACATGCTCTCCGCGGCGGCGAACCGCGATGCCTACCGGCGCTGGGACCTGCGCCCCCGCGTCCTCGCCGGCCACGGCGAACGCGACCTTGGCGTACGCGTCGCCGGCGAGAGCCTGGCGACGCCGATCCTGCTGGCGCCGACCGGCCTCACCGGTCTCGCCCATTGGCAGGGGGAGGCCGGGGCGGCGCGGGCGGCCGAGTCTGCCGGGACGCGGCTGGTCCTCTCCAGCGCCGCCTCGTACTCGATCGAGGAGGTCGCGGCCGCCACCGAGCGGTCCCATTTCTTCCAGCTCTACCCGTGGCGCGATCGCGAGCTGATGGCGAGCCTGATCGAGCGTGCCGGAACCGCCGGGTACGTCGCGATGATGGTCACCGTCGACGTGCCGGTGCCGTCGAACCGGGAGTTGGAGCAGCGTCAGGGGATGGGGATCCCTCCCGTGCTGACGCCGCGTCGGCTGCTCGACGGCGCCCGGCGGCCGCGGTGGTGGTACGCGTTCCTGAAGCACCAGCGGGTCTCGCTGCGGAACCTGGGCGGGGAGTACGGGGTGAGGTTCGGCGTCCGCGGCGCGCAGCGGCAGCTCGGCCTCTGGCGTCCCGACCTCGGCTGGGACGACCTGGCGTGGCTGCGCGAGCGGTGGCCCGGGCCGATGTTCGTCAAGGGGGTGCTCGACCCCGAGGACGCCAGGCGCTGCCTCGAGATCGGCGCCGAGGGGGTCGTCGTCTCCAACCACGGCGGTCGCCAGCTCGACGGCGCGCCGGCGACCCTCGACGTCCTGCCGGCGATCGCCGAGGTGGCCGCGGGCCGCGGGCAGGTGCTCTTCGACGGCGGCATCCGCCGCGGCAGCGACGCGATCAAGGCGCTCTGCCTCGGTGCCGACGCGGTGATGATCGGCCGCCCCGCCGTCTACGGCCTCGCCGCCCGCGGCGAACGGGGCGTCGCCGAGGTGCTCGGGCTGCTGACCGACGAGATCGAGCGGAACCTCGTCCTGATGGGGTGCCCGAGCGTCGCCGCCCTCGACCGGTCCTGGGTCAGCCGCCGGGACCTCGAGCCGAGCCTGTGATCCCGACAACGACAAGGAGGTGCAGATGTCGATCCACGTGGTCGCCGTCTTCGCGGTGAAGAAAGGAAGCGAGGACGCCGCTGCGGCTGCCCTCGGGAAGCTGATCGGCCCGACCGTCGCGGAGGAGGGCAGCCTCGATTACGCGGTCCACCAGGACCAGGACGACCCGACGGTGTTCGCCACGGTCGAGCACTGGGCTTCGCGGGATGCCTTCGAGGAGCACACGAAGACGCCGCACCTGCTCGAGTGCGTGGCGGCGATGGGCGACCTGCTGGTCGCGGAGCCGCGCCTCCACTTCACGCAGTTGCTCGACCCGGGCCCGCGAACGTGAAGGCGCGCCGAATCGGCTCACTCGAGGTCTCGGTCATCGGGCTGGGCACGAACAACTTCGGCACCGACTGGTTCGGGACGCCGTGCGACCTGGCGCAGTCGCGGGCGGTGGTCGACGCGGCCCTGGACAGCGGGATCAACTTCTTCGACACGGCCGAGGAGTACAGCGTCGCGTCGAGCTGGGGGCAGGGGGAATCGGAGCAGTTCCTCGGCGCCGCTCTCGGTTCCCGCCGGGATCGGGCGATCATCGCCTCGAAGTTCCAGATCGAGAGCCTCGCCGCGCCCGAGGAGCGGGGTGCCGAGCGGATCAGGCGGGCGGTCGACGACAGCCTGCGGCGGCTGGGGACCGACTACATCGACCTCTACCAGCAGCACAACCCCGATCCGGACACGCCCCTGGAGGAGACGCTCGGCGTGCTGGAGGAGCTGGTCGAGGTCGGGAAGGTGCGGGAGATCGGCTGTGCGAACTTCACCGGCGCGATGGTCGACGAGGCGACCGCGGTCGCGGCGCGGGCCGAGACCGTCGGCTTCAGCAGCGCGCAGAACCGCTACCGGGTCCTCGACGCCGCGGCGACCGGCGAGGGCTCCGAGCTGGGCGAGCTGTTCGCCGCCTGCGAGCGCAACGGCCTGAAGCTGATCCCCTACTTCCCCCTCGCCAACGGGGTGCTGACGGGGAAGTACAACGATCCCGACGCGGTGCCGCCGGGAAGCCGGCTGGCGACCGGCGGGCAGGTGGCAAGGCACGTCGCGGAGCTCGACCTCACCGAGGAGAACCTGGCGATCTCGCGGGCGCTCGAGGCCTACGCCCGCGACCACGGGCACAGCCTGCTCGAGCTCTCGCTCTCCTGGCTCGCGTCGCAGCCCCTCGTCGCCACGGTGATCGCCGGCGCCCGGACCCCGGCCCAGGTACAGGGCAACGCCGCCGCCGGTGGCTGGCAGCTCGCCGACGAGGACTTCGCGGCGATCGCGGCGATCGTCAGGGAAGCGCGGGCGTCGACCCGTCCGGACGCCGGACGACCGCGATAGCGAAGCCGTCGTGGCCCTTCTCGCCGACCGTCTGGAAGGCGGCGGCGTCCAGTCGGGGGTCTGTGCCGAGCAGCTCGAGGAAGCGCCGCAGGCCTTCGTGGCCTGCGGCGTCCAGCTCCGGGTCCTCGATCTCGGGATCGAACACCGCGCCGGCGCGGATCACGTTGTCGGCGACGATCGTCGCGCCGGGGCAGGTCAACTCCAGGACCCGTTCCAGGTACTCGGGGTTGCGCTCCTTGTCGGCGTCGATGAAGACGAGGTCGAAGGGCTCCTCGCCCGCGGCGATCAGGGCGTCGAGTGCCGCCAGCGCGTCGCCGACCCGCACCTCGACCCTGCCCCCGACGCCGGCCGCCTCGAGGTTGCGGCGCGCCAGCTCGGCCCGCGCCGGGTCCAGCTCCAGGGTCAGCAGCCGTCCCCGGAACGGCAGCGCCCGGGCCAGCCAGATCGTGCTGTAGCCGGCGAAGGTGCCGATCTCGAGGATCCGGCCCGCGCCGGCGGCGCGGGCCAGGACCTCCAGCAGGCGGCCCTGGCCGGCCGAGATCCCGTGGTCGGGGAGGCCGATGGACAGGGCTTGCTCGCGGACGCCGTCGAGCGCCGGATCGGCCTCGATCAGGAGGTCGGCGAGCTTCTCGTCGATCGTCTTCCAGGCTGCCGCTTCATCGCTCAAACCCCTCCGTAGAGCCGGATCCGGACCTGGTTGCGCCCTCACGGATCGTATGGTAACTTATCGCCCGACTGCCAGGTTGTATGACGATGTGCCAGGCAGTTCACCCGTCGTTCGCGGCCTCGGGAAGGGCCCGACGGCAGGACGGGTGCCCAAAGGGATCGAGAACAAAGGGAACGGAGAGATGCCACTACACCCCCAGGCCGAGGCCTTCTTGAAACAGCTGCAGGACGAAGGTACGCCCGCCTTCTACGAGATGTCCGTGCTCGAAGCCCGCGCCTTCGAGGCGGGGCTGGAAGAAATCCAGGGCGACGTCCAGGAGGTGGCCGAGGTCCGCGACATCCTCGTCCCCGGCGAGGGCGACGCGGGGGAGATCCCGGTCCGCATCTACAACCCGGCCCCCGGCAAGACCCTGCCGTTGGTCATCTACCTGCACGGCGGCGGCTGGGTGATGGGCAGCATCGCCGTCGTCGACCGTCCCTGCCGCGAGCTCGCCAACGCGGCCGAATGCATGGTCGCCGCGGTCGGCTACCGGCTCAGCCCGGAGACGAAATTCCCCGGCCCGGTGGAGGACTGCTATGCGGCGACCCGCTGGCTGGTCGAGCACGCCGACGAGGTCGGCTTCGACCGCGGCCAGGTCGGGATCAGCGGCGACAGCGCCGGCGGCAACCTCGCCGCGGCGGTGACGCTGATGGCCCGCGACCGCGGCGGCCCGCACATCTCCTACCAGCTGCTGCTCTACCCGGTCACCGCGCCCGAGCACGAGAGCCCGCACCAGTCCTACGTCGACAACGGCGAGGGCTACATGGTCACCCGCGGCGACATGCGCTGGTTCTGGGAGCACTACGTCACCTCGATCGAGCAGGCCCGCGACCCCTACGCCTCGCCGCTGCTCGCCGACGACCTCACCGGCCTGCCGCCCGGGATGGTGATCACCGCCGAGTTCGACCCGCTCCGCGACGAGGGCATCGCCTACGCCGAGCGCCTCCAGAACGCCGGCGTCGACATCGAGCTGAAGGTCTTCCCCGGCGCCATCCACGGCTTCTTCTGGATGAACGGGGTCATGGATTTCGGCCACGAGCTGCTCGGGGACCTCGCGAGCTTCATCAAAGGCTGGAGCGCCAAAGCCGCAACCGCAACCGGAGCCCAAGGAGAGACCGATGGCTGAGACGACCAACAACGACCAGGCGGGCGGGGTGGACTACGACGCCGTCATCATCGGCGCCGGGTTCTCCGGGCTCGGGATGCTGCAGCAGCTCGGCCGCGCCGGCTTCACCGCCCACGTCTACGAGACCGGCGACAACGTCGGCGGGACGTGGTACTGGAACCGTTACCCGGGGATCTGCTGCGACTCCGAAGCGACGGTGTACCAGTTCGGCTTCGACCAGGACCTGATGGAAGAGTGGGAGTACAAGTCCCGCTACCCCAACGGCCCCGAAGTGCTCTCTTACCTGAACCACTTCGCCGACCGCTACGACCTGCGCAAGGACATCAGCTTCAACACCCGGATCGCGGCGGCCACCGTGGACGCGGACTCCGGCATCTGGACGGTGAAGACCGCGGGCGGCGAGGAGGTCAGCTGCCGGTACCTGATCACCGGCGTCGGCTGCCTCTCGGCGGCGCAGATGCCCGACATCCCCGGTATCCACAGCTTTGCTGGCAAGCAGTACCACACGGCGCAGTGGCCGCACGAGGGCGTCGACCTCACCGGCCTGCGGGTGGGCGTGATCGGGACCGGCTCGACCGGCATCCAGATCATCCCGCCGATCGCGAAAGAAGTCGGCGAGCTCTACGTCTTCCAGCGCACCGCCAACTACAGCATCCCGAACCGCAACCGGCCGCTGACCGCGGAGGAGAAGGCGCGGATCAAGGCCAACTGCATGGAGCTGCGCGAGGAGGCGCGTTACACCCCGACCGGCAACCTGGTCGAACCGCGCCCGATGTCCGCCCTCAGCGTCTCCGACGAGGAGCGCCTCGCCACCTACGAAGAAGACTGGGACTACGGCGGCTTCAAACTGCTCTTCGGCGGCTACGAAGACCTGGTCGTCGACGAGGCCGCGAACGAGACTGTGGCCGAGTTCGTGCGCGAGAAGATCCGCGCCGTCGTCGAGGACCCGGACACGGCCGAGCTGCTGACGCCGCGCGACCACGCGATCGGGACGAAGCGCCCGCCGCTCGACGCCGAGTACTTCGAGACGTTCAACCAGGACAACGTGCACCTGGTCGACATCCGCTCGGCGCCGATCGAGGAGGTCACCGAGGCGGGCATCCGCACCGCCGCCGAGGAGATCGACCTCGACGTGATCATCTACGCGACCGGCTTCGACACGATGACCGGGTCGCTGGACAAGATCGACATCCACACCTCCGCGGGCGCCCGACTGGCCGATAAGTGGGCGGGCGCGCCGTCGACCTACCTCGGCCTCTCGACCCACGGGTTCCCGAACCTGTTCATGATCACCGGCCCCGGCAGCCCTTCGGTGCTGTCGAACATGCCGACCTCGATCGAACAGCACATCGAGTGGGTCCTCGACTGCCTCCAGTACGCGAAGGAGAACGGCGTTGATCGCATCGAGGCCAACCTGGCCGCCGAGGAGGAGTGGACCCAGCACGTCGACGACGTCGCCAACACCACCCTGCTGACGCGGACGAAATCTTGGTACATGGGCGCCAACACCCCGGGGAAGCCGTTCCGGTTCGTGCCGTACATCGGCGGGGTGGGGGAATACCGCAAGCGCTGCGCCGAGGTCGCCGCGCAGGGCTACGAGGGATTTGAGATGCGGTCGGGCGCCGAGGCCGGTGCCGGCACCGCCGCGGTCTGAGGAGGAGAGAAACAAATGAGGAGAGATATGTCGTCATCTAGTCGGAAGTTGCTGTGCTTGGCGCTGCTTGTCTTCGCCGCGGCAATGGTGCTGTCCGCCTGTGGTTCGAGTTCGGGCAGCAGCAGTTCCAGTAGTTCGACCACGGCGGAAGAATCCGAAGCCGGCGGCGAAAGCACGCCCGCCGCGGAAACCGAAACCGAAGCCGAAGGTGAAGAAGCCGGCGGTGAAGAAGCCGGCGGCGGCGAAGACTATTCGGCGCTGCTGAAAGAAGCCACCGAAGTCACGCCGAGCAAATACGAAGGCCCGACCGAACCGGCTCCGGCCAAACCCGGCACGAAAATCGCCGCGATCAGCTGCGCCCAGACGTTGCAGGGGTGCAAGGAAATCGCGGAAGGGATCGAAGAAGCCGGCGAAGCGGCGGGCGTGACGGTGAAGGTCTTCGACGGCCAGGGCGAAACCACCACCCAGAACAAGCAGATCCTGAACGCGATCAGCTGGGGCGCCGAAGCGATCATCCTCGAGGCGATCGACCCGACCACGGTCCAGACGGGCCTGGCGGCAGCGCAGAAGGCTGGCATCGTCGTCGGCGGCGCGGTCAACGGCACCAACAGCCCGAACAAGACGCGCAAGCCCCCGGCCGGGGACGTGTGGACCTCGTTCGACGTCGGTGTCGACTACAAGCTCGCCGGCGAATACGAGGCGAGCTGGATCATCGCCGACTCGGAAGGCAAGGCGAACACGGTCGTCTACGGGACCAAAGAGTTCCCGGCGCTGCCGCCGCAGACCGAAGGGGTGATGGAAACCCTGGAAGCGTGCGAAGGCTGCACCACGGACGGCCCGATCTACTTCCTCTCGAGCTCGCTCGCGACCAACTTCGGCGAAGAAGTCGTCGGCTACCTCCGGACCCATCCGGAAGTCGAATACATCTTCTGTCCGTATGACCCCGCCGCGCCGGCGATGGTCACCGCGATCGAGACCGCCGGTCTCGGCGAAAAGGTGAAGCTGGTCTCGCTGCTCGGCAACGAACAGAACCTGGAATTCATCCGCAACGAAGAAGTCCAGGCGGCCGACGGTTCCTACGACGAGCTCTACGTCGGTTGGGCCGTGGTCGACCAGGCGCTGCGGGTGCTGGACGGGCAGAAGCCGTTCGAGCCGCAGGGCGAGAACATCCCGTTCCAGCTGGTCGACAAGAACAACCTGCCGCCCGAAGGGCAGGCGTACAAGGCGCCTTTCGAATTCCGTCCTGAATTCGAAAAGCTCTGGAAATAACGAAGCGGTGACCGACATCGCTCCAGATCAAAGAATCGCGAGCGTCGCCTCCGGGGCCGTAGTGGCCCCGGAGGCCCCGGTCCTCGCGATCGAGGACGTGAGCATGGACTTCGGCACGGTCCAGGCCCTACGCGACGTCTGGGTCGATGTCCTGGCCGGGCAGATCCACGGGCTGATCGGCGCCAACGGCAGCGGCAAGTCGACGCTGGTGAAGATCATGAGCGGCGTCCAGGCGCCGACCAGCGGCACCCTGCGCTTCGCCGGCGAGACGTACTCCGACCTGACGCCGCCCGCCCGCGCCAACGCGCTCGGCGTCCGCGTCGTCCACCAGGAGGCGCCGGTGATCGACACGCTCACCGTGCTCGAGTCGGTGGCGATCTTCCGCGGCTACGAGCGCACCGCGTTCGGCCGCATCCCCTGGCGCAAGCTGCGCCGCAACGTGCGCGAGCTGCTCGAGCGGATGGAGGTCGACGTCGACGTCGACGAGCTCTGCGCCCAGGTCCGCCCCGCCGACCGCGCCGGCCTGGCGCTGGCGATCGCGATGGGGGACCAGTTCATCGCGGGCGGCAACCCGAACGCGATCCGCCTGCTGATCGTCGACGAGGTCACCGCCTCGATCCCCGACAACGAAACCTTGCAGCACCTCCAGCGCCTGCGGCGGATCGCCGACGGCGGCGTCGCCGTGGTGATGGTCACCCACCGGCTGGGGGAGCTCGACTTCGCCGACGACGTCAGCGTCCTGCGCAACGGTCGGCTGGTCTACCACCAGGCGGGCGGGCCGCGCCGCTCGATCCCCGAGCTGATCGCCGAGATGGTCCCCGAGCCGGAAGATGTCTCCGAGGTGGCCGACGTCGAGAGCGGCCACCGGCCGGTGCTGACGCTGTGGGAAAGCTCCGCCCCGATCGAGGTGGCCGAGGTCGAGCGCGAGGCCGGGGTCGAGGTGCTCTCGCTGAAGGGCATCGCCGGCTCCGAGCTGCGCGGTGTCGACCTGACCGCGCGCTCGGGAGAAGTGATCGGCTTCGTCGGCGTCCAGCATGCGGGCATCAACGAGCTGCCGTTGATCCTCTCCGGCTCCGTCCCCCGGCAGGCCGGCGAGATCGTCGTCCACGGCAAGAAGATGGGCAAGCGGGTCACCCCGGCCGAACTGATCGGCGCCGGCCTCACCACCGTCCCCTCCGACCGCCTGCGCGAAGGCGGCGTCGCCTCGATCTCGGTGGCCGAGAACGTGGTGCTCCCCGACCTGCGCAAGTACTGGCACAAGCGGGCCACCTACCGGTCGGTGGTCGACGGGGTGATCAAGGCGCTCGACGTGCGGCCGCCGCAGCGGACGACGAAGCTGGGCGAGCTCTCCGGCGGCAACCAGCAGAAGGTGCTGCTGGGCAAGTGGCTGGCGCTGCGTCCGGCGATCCTCTGTCTCGACGACCCGACCTACGGCGTCGACCCGGCGGCCCGCGAGCTGATCTTCGCCGCGATCAAGGACGCGGCCCAGCTTGGCGTCTGCGTCCTCTTCTTCTCCACCGAGCCCGAGCAACTGGTTCGCCTCTGCGATCGGGTGCTGATCCTCGAACAGGGGGTGGTCGCCAAAGAGCTGGTCGGCGACGACCTGAATCTGCAAACCGTCACGGAGTCACATGCCAAATGAGCGTCGAGTCAGCTAGTCCCCAAACGAAACAACCGAACGTCGGCGCGGCCTCCGGGTCGACCGGTGGCAGTGCGCTGGCGAAGGTGCTCGGCGGTGGCAGGCAGTACGGCACCGTCTTCCTTCTGGCGATCCTGATCCTGGTCTTCGCGCTGACCGCGGAAGCCTTCTTCACCTGGACCAACTTCAAAAGCATCCTGATCACGCAGACGGTGATCGCCTGCATGACCCTCGGGGTGATGCTGCCGCTGATCGTCGGCGAGTTCGACCTCTCGGTCGGCTACATGGTCGGCTTCATCTCGATGCTCGGCGCCTACCTGGCCGGGCACGACTGGGCGGTGCTGCCGATCCTGCTGGTGATGCTCGGGGTCGGGGCGCTGATCGGCTTCATCAACTCGGTGCTGATCGACCGCACTCACATCAGCTCCTTCATCGCCACGCTCGGCGTCGGCATCATCCTCCAGGGATTCACCCAAGGGTTGAGCGGCGGTTCGGTGCTCACCCAGAACATCCCCCGGGTGGTCATCGACATCGGCCGTAAGTACGCGGGCCCGGTCTCGATCTCGGTGTGGATCACGCTCGCCCTGATCATCGTCCTCTTCTACGTACTGGAACACACTCCATTAGGGCGGTCGTGGTACGCGATCGGCGGCTCGGAGAAAGTGTCATTCCTGGCCGGGCTGCGGACGAAGCGACTGAAGAGCCTGGCGTTCGCGCTCGGCGGCCTGCTGGTCGGCGTCGGGGCGATCTTCGCGCTCGGCCAGAACGGCAGCGCCAGCCCCTCGTTCGGCCCCGAGCTCCTGCTGCCCGCCTACGCCGGCGCCTTCCTCGGCGTCACCACCTACAAGGGCGGCTACTACAACGTGATCGGGTCGATCGTCGGCATCCTCGTCCTCGCCGTCGGCTTCAACGGGCTCAGCCTGTTGGGGGTCCCGTTCTGGATCCAGCCGGTGTTCAACGGCAGCGTCCTGCTGGCCGCCGTGCTCGCCGCCCGCGCCGAGACCCGCAAGGTCCGGGTGGGTTCGTGAGCGACAACAAATACGAGAGCGGCCTGGCGATGCGCAAGCAGGTGCTGGGCGACGACCACGTGCAGCGCTCGCTCGACCGGGCCAGCGAGTTCACCCGGCCGATCCAGGAACTGGCCACCGGCTATTGCTGGGGGGAGATCTGGACCCGCGAGGGGCTCAGCCTGCGCGAGCGGAGCCTGATCAACCTCGGCATGCTGACCGCGCTGAACCGCTCGCACGAGCTGGCGGTCCACGTCCGCGGCGCGGTCCGCAACGGCTGCACCCGGCAGGAGATCCAGGAGGCGCTGCTGCAGGCCTCGGTCTACTGCGGGATGCCGGCCGGGCTGGAGGCATTCCGGGTCGCCGACCAGACGCTGGACGCCGTCGACCGCGAGCGCGAGGCCGCCAACGGCTCCGACGGCTCGGCCCCGGCCCGGGACCCCGAGGTTTCCGCCGACGAGGGCAAATGATCGCCGCCGACCCGGCGTTCCTCGGCGCCGCGGGCAGCTACGTCGCCGCCGCCGAGGTCCACGAGTTCGCGGTGGTCGACGCGGCGCGCCGGCCGACCCTGGAGGCCTGGGTCGCCCGCCTGATCCCCGGCGCGGGCGAGTGGCCGGGCGCGGCGGAGGTGGGCGCCGCCGCCTACGTCGACGCGGCGATCGCCACCACGCCGGCGGCGCGCCCGACCGTGCTGCTGGCGATCGACCGCCTCGACCGCCTCGCCGCCGAGGCGGGCGCCTCCGACTTTGCCGCCGCCCCGCCCGAGGAGCGCGACCGGATCCTGGTCGACGTCTCGATCGACCCGCGCTTCGAAGCCGCCTTTCAGCAGGTCCTGGAGCTGACCTACGAGGCCTACTACCGCGACGAGCGGGTCTGCGACGCGATGCGCGCGCGGACCGGGTTCGACTCGCGGCTGCCGCACCTCGGCTCGCCGATGGAGCCCTTCGACCAGAGCCGGCTCGCCCGCGTCGCGGCGCTGCCGCCGCACTACCGCGAGGTCGAGGCGTGAGGGCGGCGCGCGAGGAGTTCGACGTCCTCGTCGTCGGCGCCGGCTGTGCCGGGTCGGCGGTCGCCAAGCGCCTCTCCGACCAGGGCCTCGACATCCTCGTGCTCGAGGCGGGCGACTGGGTCACCCCGGAGATGCGCCCGAAGACCCACCTCGACTGGGAGGCGCGGGCGCGCCACGACTTCAACCCGCGCCCCTCGGTGCGCGGCTGGGACGGCGACTACCCGGTCACCGCCCGCGGCGGCAACCCGATCGACGCCTTCATCTACGCCGCGGTCGGCGGCAGCGCGGTCGGCTACGGCGGCCACTTCTGGCGCTTCGCCCCGAGCGACTTCCGCGCCCAGACTCTGGACGGCTTCGGCGTCGACTGGCCGATCGCCTACGAGGACCTGGCTCCCTACTACGACCTGAACGAGGCCGAGATGGGGACCGCGGGGCTGCGCGGCGACCCGACCGGCCCGCCCCGCGACGTCGAGTCCCCGACCGGGCCGATCCCGATCGGCCGGCTGGGGGAGAAGTGGGTCGACGGCTTCGAGAAGCTCGGCTGGTACTGGTGGCCGCAGGAGCAGGCGATCATCAGCGAGGACTACCGTGGCCGCAAGGCCTGCACGAACCGCGGCTTCTGCACCGCGGGCTGCCCGCACAGCGCGCTCGCCTATGCGGAGGAGATCTACCTGGCGCCGGCGCTGCGGCGCGGGGCCGAGCTGCGGACCGGGGCGCACGTGCGCGAGGTCACCGTCGATGCCGACGGCAACGCCCGCGGCGCCGTCTACTACGACCGCCACGGCCAGCTGCACGAAGTCCTCGCCAAGGTGGTCGTCGTCTGCGCCAACGGGCTCGGCTCGCCGCGCCTCCTGCTGATGTCGACCAGCCCGCGGTTCCCCGATGGGCTCGCGAACAGCAGCGGGATGGTCGGCAAGAACCTGATGACCCACGTGCAGACGATGGTGATCGGCCACTTTGAGGACCGCATCGACGCCCACCAGGGCGCCTGGGGCGGGGCCGTCGCGACGCGCCAGTTCTACGACGGCGACCCGAAGGGTGATTTCAAGCGCGGCTTCATGATGGCGGCGATGCGCGGCTACCCGCCGCTGACGACGGCGCTCCAGGTCGCCCCCTGGGGGCCCGCCCACCACGAGGCGATGGAGCGCCACCTGAACCACGAGGGCGTGATCTGGGTCTGCGGCGACGACGAGCCGGAGCTGACGAACCAGGTCACCCTCGACTGGGAGAACACCGACGCCTACGGGCTGCCGGGGGTGGTCACGGACTACACGCTCTCCGACAACAGCCGCGCGATGTCGAAGCAGATGGTGGCGCGGGCGAGCGAGCTCTGCGAGGCGGCGGGCGCCGACTCGGTGCGGGACCTCGGCTTCGACACCCTGCTCGGCTGGCACCTGCTCGGCACGGTGCGGATGGGGGACGACCCCGAGACCTCGGTGGTGAACGCCGACAACCGCGCCCACGACGTGCCGAACCTCTACGTCGTCGACGGGTCGAGCTTCCCGACCGGCGCCGCCGTCAACCCCACCAACACCGTCCAGGCGCTGGCCCTGCGGGCGGCCGACCGGATCCTCGCCGCCCATGCCAACTGAGATGCCGGGGCTCGAGTCGGTCTCCGAGTGGACGCGCGGTTACCTCGGCGGCACCCGCGACCTGCTGATCGGCGGCGAGTGGGTGCCGGCGCAGTCGGGGCGGCGCTTCGAGGTGATCGACCCGGCCAGCGAGGACGTGATCGCGAACGTCGCCGAGGGCGCCGCCGCCGACGTCGACCTGGCGGTGAAGGCGGCCCGGCGCGCCTTCGAGTCTCCGGCCTGGGCGCGGATGCCAGGGGCGGAGCGGGCGCGGTTGATCTGGGCGCTCGCCGACCGGCTCGAAGCCGAGGCGGAGAAGATCGCCGAGCTGGAGACGCTGGACAACGGGATGCCGATCGGCGTCGCCCGCGGCGCCGTCGTGCCGTTGAGCGCCGACGTCTTCCGCTACATGGCCGGCTGGGCGACGAAGCTCGAGGGGCGGACGATCCCGCTCGACGTGCCGCCGCAGCCCGACGCCGAGTTCTTCGCCTACACGCTACGCCAACCGATCGGCGTCGTCGGCCAGATCGTGCCCTGGAACTTCCCCCTCTTCATGACCTCCTGGAAGGTCGCGCCGGCGCTGGCGACCGGCTGCACGATCGTCTTGAAGCCGGCTGAGCAGACGCCGCTGACGGCGCTCTTCCTCGGTGAGCTGATGACCGAGGTCGGCTTCCCCGACGGGGTGATCAACGTGGTTCCGGGCTTCGGCGAGACGGCGGGCGCGGCGCTCGCCGACCACCCCGACGTCGACAAGGTCACCTTCACCGGCTCGACCGAGGTCGGCCGGCAGATCGTCCGGGCCAGCGCGGGCAACCTGAAGAAGGTGGCGCTGGAGCTGGGCGGCAAGTCGCCGAACATCGTCTTCGACGACGCCGACCTCCCGGCGGCGATCGCCGGCTCCGCCGACGCGGTCTTCTTCAACGCGGGGCAGAACTGCGTCGCCGGGGCGCGCCTCTTCGTCCAGGAGGGCGCCTACGACGAGCTCGTCGCCGGGCTGGCCGAGCGCGCCGCGGCGCTCCGCGTCGGCCCCGGCCTCGCCCCCGACAGCGAGGTCGGCCCACTGGTCTCGGCCGAGCAGCTGGAGCGGGTCACCGGTTACATGGGCGCCGCCACCGAGGAAGGGGCGAAGCTCGTCGCCGGCGGCGGCCGGCTGGGGGAGCGCGGCTTCTTCGTCGAGCCGACGATCCTCACCGACGTCGCCCCCGACATGCGCTTCATGCGCGAGGAGATCTTCGGCCCGGTCGTCGGCGTCACCCGCTTCACCGACCTCGACGACCTCGTGGCCCGCGCCAACGACACCGCCTTCGGCCTCGCCGCCGGGATCTGGACCCGCGACGTCTCCCGCGTCCACAAGTTGGCGCCCCGCCTCGACGTCGGCACGGTCTGGGTCAACACCTACTCGCTGAACGCCTCGGCGCTCCCCTTCGGCGGCTTCAAGCAGTCGGGCTGGGGCAAGGAACTCGGCGAGGAAGGCGTGTCTTCCTACCTGCAGACCAAGTCGGTCTGCATCGGCCTCTAGGTGCCGGCGATGGAGGCGGGGCCCTTCCGCAGCGAACCGGCGACGGGCATCATCGCCGCCCAGCCGCTGCAGGGCGAGCGGCTCGCGGGCGATCCCTACGAGGTGCTCGACCCCGAGTTCCTGGAGTGCATCGACCCGGTCGGCTGGGTGGAGAAGCTCCACACCGGTTGCCGCTGGGCCGAGGGGCCGGTCTACTTCGCCGAGATGCGGTGCCTGCTGTTCAGCGACATCCCGACCCAGCGGCTGCTGCGCTTCGACGAGCAGTCGGGGACTGTCGACGTCCTCCGCGCGCCGACCGGCAACGGCAACGGCAACACCCGCGACCGCGAGGGCCGGCTCCTCAGCTGCGAGCAGGGCCGCAACCGGGTGGTCCGCTACGAGCCCGACGGGCGGCTGACGATCATCGCCGACTCTTATGAAGGGGGCGCGCTGAACTCGCCCAACGACGTGGTGGTGAAGTCCGACGGCAGCATCTGGTTCACCGACCCGAACTTCGGGATCATCTCCGAGTACGTCGGCAACAAGGCCCGTCAGGAGCAGGAGAGCTGCGGCGTCTACCGGGTCGATCCGTGCGACGGCAGCGTCAGGCTGATGGTCGACGATTTCGCGATGCCGAACGGGCTCGCCTTCTCGCCGGACGAGCGCCTGCTCTACGTCGCCGAGTCGGGCTGGCTGATCGACCCGAAGCTGGGGCACGAGATCCGCGCCTTCGAGGTCGGCGACGACGACTCCCTCGGCGATGGCGAGGTCTTCGCCGAGGTGACGCCGGGGATCCCGGACGGCTTCCGCATCGACTGCGACGGCCGGCTCTGGGTCGGCGCCGGCGATGGGGTCCAGTGCTTCGCCGCCGACGGGCGGCTGCTGGGCAAGATCCTGATCCCCGAGGCGACCGCGAACCTTACCTTCGGCGGGCCGAAGCGGAACCGCCTCTACATCACCGCCACCACCTCGCTCTACGCGACCTACCTCAACGTCACCGGGGTGCAGTCGCCGTAGGCGCTCGCAGTTCAAGACTGAGATCAATCGACGAAAGACAGGAGCCATGGGACGACTCGACGACAAGGTTTGCCTGATCACCGGCGCGGCGCGCGGGATGGGCCACACGACCGCGGAGCTCTTCGCCAAGGAGGGCGCGACCGTGATCGGCGCCGACGTCCGCGACCCCGAGCCGCACGAGGCCGAGGTCGAAGCCGTCTCCCTCGACGTCTCCAGCGAGGACGCCTGGAAGGAGGTCGTCGCCGGGATCGTCGCCAAGCACGGTCGCCTCGACGTGCTCGTCAACAACGCCGGGGTGATCGCCTACGAGCCGATCCTCGAGCTCGACCTGGAGAACTGGCACCGTCTGATCGCGGTCGACCAGACCGGCGTCTTCCTCGGCATGCGCGAGTCGCTGCCGGCGATGATCGACTCGGGCGGGGGCTCGATCGTGAACGTCTCCTCGATCTGGGGCGGCGTCGCCGTCCCCGGCGCGCACGCCTACCACGCCGCCAAGGCCGCGGTCCTGAACATGAGCCGCAACGTCGCCCTCACCCACGTCGGCGACGGCGTCCGCTGCAACGCGATCCTGCCCGGCTACATCAAGACCCCGCTCACCGACGTCCAGGCCCCCGAGGTGAACCAGTCGATGGTCGACACCACCCCGATGCACCGCGGCGGCGAGCCGATCGAGGTCGCCTACGGCAGCCTCTACCTGGCCAGCGACGAGTCCAGCTTCGTGACCGGCACCGAGCTGGTGATCGACGGCGGCCTGATGGCGCAGTAGGCCCCCGCCGGCGGGGGATCGTGCGTCCTGGGCGTCTCGCGGGGACCCGGGCAGGCTGTGGTCCCCCCGAGACGCCCAGGACGCGAGGCTTTCGGGGGAAGTGCGCAGGTCCCGCGCGCTTCTCCGGGGAGACGTCACACCTCCACAGCTCCCAGACGTTGATGGGCCGAAAAGCGCTGATATAGAGCGCTTTTCGGCCCATCAACGTTTCGGGCGTCACGGAAGGGTCACTTCGTGGCGTCTCCCTTAGGGAACGTGGAGTTCCCGTCGTCTCCCTCGCGACTCCTCTCTCCACACACGGGCCCGCGCGGGATACGCACCCTCGCCGTCTCCCCGGCACCCGGCCATTTCGGAGGCGGTCTTAGCCTGCCCGGGCCGCGTCCGAAATGGCCGCGTCCCTTGCTCGTCTTCCGACGCCCTAAGCGTCGACCGAGAAGGACGAGATACCCGCCAACCCGCTCTGCTCGGCCTGGCCCAGGTGCCGCGCGCAGGCCTCGGCGGCGGCGTCGGCGTCGCGGGCTTCGATCGCGCCGACCAGGGCGCCGATCTCGGCGAGCACCTTCTTGCCGCGGTCGGGGTTCGACATCGAGGCGGCGCGGAGCATGCGGACCCGGGCCTGGAGGCTCGAGAGGATGCTGCGGACGACGCTGTTGCCGGCGCCCTCGAGCAGGACCTCGTAGAAGGCGTCCTTGGCGCGGAGGAGGGCCTGGGTGGTGTCGCCGGCGTCGGAGGCGGCGGCGAAGGCTTCGCAGGTGTCGCGCAGTTCGGCCACCTGCTCGTCGGTGGCGTGGGCGACGAAGGCGCGCACCGCGAGCTGCTCCAGGGCCGAGCGCACCTCGTACAGTTCCGAGGCTTCCTCGGGGGTCGGGACGACGACGATCGCGCCTTTCTGGGGGATCGATTTGACCAGGCCCTCGGCCTCCAGCTCGCGCAGGACCTCGCGCACGGTGGTGCGGGAGACGCCGATCTCGGCGACCAGCTCGCGCTCGATCAGGCGCTGGCCGGGCTGGTAGCGGAAGTCGAGGATCCCCTGCCGGACCAGGTCGAGGACCTGGCCGCGAAGGGGCGCGGCTACCCGACCGACCCGGAGGGAGAGCAGACCGGGATCGGAGCCGTTGTCGCTAGCCATGTGTGCCGATAGTACAGAATGACCGTCATGCACCAGACGGCATCATTTGGTGTAGAAGCCGGCGTCGACCAGCAGCGACTCGCCGGTGATGAAGCGGGCTTCGTCGGAGACCAGGAAGAGGACCGCGTTGGAGATGTCGCGCGGCTCCACCCACGGGGTCGGGAGCAGGTTGTTCTGTTCCGAGGAGACCTTGAAGTCCTCTTCGGTGGGCGCCTCGAGGTCGGGGCAGTACATCTTGAAGACGCGCTCGCGGACGACCATCGGGGTCGGCACGGTGCCGGGGTTGATCGTGTTGACGCGGATGCCGCGCGAGCCGAGCTCGATCGCCAGCGTCTTCATCAGCCCCATCACGCCGTGCTTGGTCGCCGAGTAGTGGCCGGTTTCGTTGGCGCCGACGAGGCCGAGCAGGGAGCTGATCAGGACGATCGCGGCGCCGTCGGGGAGGTGGGGGAGGACCGCCTTCACGGTGTTGAAGACGCCGGTGAGGTTGGTCGCCAGGGTCTCCGACCAGTCCTCCTCGGAGAGGTCGGCGAAGAGGCCGACGGTGAAGATCCCGGCGTTGGCGACGAGGATGTCGGGGGCGGCGAGCTTCGCCACGCACTCGTCGACCGCGGCGCGCATCGCGGCGCCGTCGCGGACGTCGGCCTCGGTGGTGACGACCTTGCGGCCGAGCGCCTCGACCTGGCGCGCCGTCTCCGCCAGGTCCTCGGCGGTGGGCAGCGGGTAGCTGACGGTCTCGAGCTCGCCGACGAAGTCGAGGGCGATGATGTCGGCCCCCTCCTCGGCCAGGCGCACGGCGTGACTTCGACCTTGGCCCCGCGCGGCGCCGGTGATCAGGGCGACCTTGCCCGCTACTCGATCCACTGTTCCCTCCATCCCATGGTTGAGCTACCGCCTGACCAGCATATTATCGGACAATCTGATCACTGAGCCATGAATCCGCCGTCGGCCAGCAGCACCTGGCCGGTGACGAAGGAGGAGGCGTCAGAGCAGAGGAAGGCGACCGCCTCGGCGATCTCGCTCGGCTCGGCCATCCGGTTCATCGGGTGCATCGCCTCGATTTCGCGGTAGACCTCGCTGCCCGGTTTCGCTTCCAGGCCGCGGTCGGTGATCATCGCCGTGCGGGCGAAGCCGGGGCCGACCGCGTTCACGCGCACGCCCTCGGTGGCGAACTCGAGCGCCGCCGTCCGGGTCAGCCCGACGACCCCGTGCTTGGAGGCGTTGTAGGCGGAGAAGTTCGCCATCCCGGTGACCCCGCAGATCGAGGCGATGTTCACCAGCGCGCCGGAGCCCTGCGCGCGCATCGCCTTCAGCTCCTCCTTCATGCAGAGGAAGACGCCGGTCAGGTTCACCCCGATCACCTGGGCCCAGACCTCGTCGGGGTACTCGTCGGTGGTCGCGATCACGCCCTCGTAGCCGGCGTTGTTCACCGCGCAGTCGAGCCGGCCGTGGCGCTCGAGCACGGTCGCCACCATCGCCCGCACCGCGGCCGGGTCGGTGACGTCGACTGCCGTCGCCGAGGCCTCGCCGCCCTCGGCGCGGATCGCCGCACAGGCCTCCTCGGCCCTCCCTTCCTGCAGATCGGCGACCACGACCTTGCACCCCGATGCCGCCAGCTTCGTCGCCGTCGCCTGGCCGAGACCCTGCGCGCCGCCCGTCACCAGGGCGACCTTGCCGTGCAAAGAACCCATCGCTGCTTCCTCCTCGAATAGCTCCAGGCCGCTTCCCAGAGCGGCTTTCCTGTGCTAGCTTACCGCCTGACAGACATCTTGTATGACGATCTGTCAAGCTGCTCCGCGATCGCCTCGGGAAAGGCGGGACCGCGGGGGGAGGCCCGGCTCGGTCACGCGCAGTGGACAGAGCGGGTTACACGACAGGAACAGGAGAACCATGAAGTCCAGTAGATGGAGTCCACTGTTGATCGCGGTGGTGGTGCTCATCGCGGCCATCGGTTTGTCCGCCTGCGGCTCGAGCTCGTCGAGTGACAGCTCCAGCAGCGCGAGCACCGAAGCGGAACCGACCGAAGAATCGACCGGCGGCGAAGAAGAAGCCGGCGAAGAAGAAGGGGCGGAAGGTGAAGCCGAAGGCGGCGAAACCGAAACCGCGGGCTCGACCGACTACACGGCGCTGCTCGAAGAAATCACCCAGGTGACGCCGGCCAAATACGAAGGCCCGACCGAACCGGTGACGATCAAATCGGGCACCAAGGTCGCCGCGATCAGCTGCGCGCAGCTGCTCGAAGGTTGCGCCAACATCGCCAACGGGATCGAAGAAGCGGCACAGGCCGCCGGGGTCGAGTCGAAGACCTTCGACGGCCAGGGCGAAGTCAGCGTCCAGAACAAGGCGATCCTCGCCGCGATCAGTTGGGGCGCCGACGCGATCATCCTCGACGCGGTCGATCCGTCGACCGTGCAGACCGGCCTCGCGGCCGCGGAAAAGGCGGGCGTCGTGATCGGCTCGGTCTCCAACGGGATCGCCAGCCCGAACCCGACGATGAAGCCGCCCGCCGGTGACGGCTGGCCCTCCTACGACGTCGGCATCGATTACGAACAGGCTGGCGAATTCGAGGCCAATTGGATCGTCGCCGACTCGGAAGGCCACGCCAACACGGTCATCTACGGGGACAAAGAGTTCCCGGCGGCGAACGTGCAGGAGGTCGGCCGACTGAAAGCACTCGAAGAATGCTCGGGCTGCACCACCGACGGGCCGATCTACTTCACCGTCGCCTCGATCGCCGAAAGCCTCGGCGAAGAAGTGGTCAGCTACGTGCGCACGCACCCGGAAGTCGAATACATCATGTGCCCGTACGACCCGGCGGCGCCGGCGATGGTGACTGCGCTGGAGACGGCGGGGCTGGCGGACCAGGTGAAACTCGTCAGCCTGATCGGCAACGAACAGAACCTCGAATACATCCGCAACGGTGAAGTCGAGGCTGCGACCGCGGCCTATGACCAGCGGTACTTCGGGGTCGCTTCGTTCGACCAGGCGATGCGGGTCCTGGCCGGCGAAAAACCGTTCGAGCCGGAGGGCGAGAACACGCCGTTCCAGCTGATCGACGCCGAAAACGCGCCGGAAGCGGGGGGCGAATTCCCGTTCTCGGCCCCGTTCGACTACATGACCGAATTCGAAAAGCTCTGGAAGACCGAAGGTTGACCTGAGCGCTGATCGGCGCCGAGCCAGTCGCTCCCCCGGGGACCCACCCTCCCCGGGGGAGCCGGCGCCTCCCGGTCGACGCCGGGACGAGAGGAGTCACCGATGGACAGATTCGAGGGACGCACCGCGGTGGTCACCGGCGCGGGCGGCACGATCGGCAGCGTCGTCTGCGGCCGCCTGGTCGAGGAGGGGGCGAAGGTGCTGGCGGTCGACGTCGACGAGGCGGCGGCGAAGCGGACCGCCGACGCTCTGGGCGACGCGGTCACGCCGTTCGCCGCCGACGTTTCCAGCCCGGGCGACGTCGCCGCCTACGCCGCGGCGGCCACCGAGCTCGGCGGCGGTGAGATCCACGCCTTCTTCAACAACGCCGGCATCGAGGGCCCGGTGGACCCGATCGAGTCCTACGACGACGACGCCTTCGACGCGGTGATGGCGGTGAACGCGCGCGGCGTCTTCCTCGGCCTCAAGCACGTCACCCCGCGGATGCCCGCCGGCGGCGCGGTCGTCAACACCGCCAGCACCGCGGGCCTGAAGGGCTTCGGCATGCTCGCCGGCTACACCGCCTCCAAGCACGCGGTGATCGGCCTGACCCGCTCGGCGGCCCTGGAGCTCGCCCCGCGCGTGCGCGTGAACGCGATCTGCCCCGGCCCGGTGGAAGGCCGGATGATGGAAACGATCGAGGCCGGCGTCGACGCCGAGGACGCCCACGCCCTCTTCGTCGCCACCGTCCCCTTCGGCCGCTACGTGAAACCGGTGGAGATCTCGAACTCGGTCGTCTACCTGCTGAGCGACGAAGCTTCCTTCGCCACCGGCGCCGCCTTCACCAACGACGGCGGCCAGAGCGCCTGAGCCGCGGCGGCCGGCGTCGGCGGTCAGCCTTCGCCGGCCGCCTCCTCGCGGATCAGCAGCAGGTCGACGTCGAGTCGGACGTCCCAGCCGACCGCGACGCCGCCGTCCGGCATCTCCGTCTGCCAGTCGAAGCCGAACTCGCGGCGGTCGATCGTCGTCGCCAGCTGCAGCCCGGCGATCTCGCCGAAGGCGGCCTGTCGCGGCGGCGAGTACTCGCCGGTGGCGAAGACGGGGCGCCCGACGCCCCGCATCGATAGCTCCCCTTCCACCTCGGCCTGGCCGTCCTCGGTGAGGCGGATCGCGGTCGAGCGGAAGGTGAGGCGGGGATGGCGGTCGGCGTCGAAGAAGGCCGAGCCGAGCACGCTCGCCCGCATCGCCTCCGGCTCGACGACCGAGATCGAGTCGACCCGCGCCGACCCCTCCAGCGTCAGCTCCTCGTCGTCGCCGCGCAGCGTCGCGTCGACGTCCGGCAGCGCGCCGCGGAACCAGAACGTGTCCGAGTGGCGCACCGCGAAGGCGAAGGTCGAGGGCAAAGGCTGGGCGCGATAGGTGCCGGTAAAAGGCTGAATTGCAACCTGGGTCATGAGGAACCTCCTGCTCTGTGTGGGTCTGTTACAGACCTGACACACGAGGTCACTCTTCTGTGACACCACCCCTTACCTTTGTCACCCAGAGGGTGACAAAGGTAAGGGGGTCAGGTCGTCAGCCGCTCGAGGTCGAGCTGGGCCAGGCGGGCGGGGTCGGCGAGGAAGTCGATCGCCACGATCCGGCCGCCGCGCACCTGCACCGCGCCGACCGAGAGCGGCGCGCCGTCGAGGAAGGCGACCGTGCCGATGCCGCCGTTGACCCGCACCAGGTGCCCTTCGGCGCCGATCGACGAGAAGCTCCGCGCCTGCGCGATCGCCGCCTCGGCACCGCGGGTCTCGACGATGCCGCGCTCGGGCCCGTAGTCGGCGCGCAGGACCACGTCGGGGTGGAGCACCGCGACGAGGCGCTCGAAGTCCCCCTCGCGGGCGGCGGCGATGAACGCTTCGACCACCTCCCGTTGCCCGTCCAGGTCGGCATCGGGGACCGGGTCGGCATCGTGCAGCCTGCGGCGGCCGCGACTCGCCAGCTGCCGCGTGGCATCGGGGCTGCGGTCGACGATCGGCGCGATCTCCTCGAACGGCATCCCGAACATGTCGTGCAGCACGAAAGCCAACCGCTCCGCCGGGTTCAGCGTCTCCAGCACCAGCAGCATCGCGATCCCGACCGAGTCGGCCAGCAGCGCCTCGTGCTCGGGATCGGTCCCCTCCAGCGGATCGACGATCGGATCCGGCATCCGCACCTCGTCCAACGACCGCTCCCCCCGCGAGCTCCGCGCCCGCAGCATGTTCAGGCAGATCCGCGCCACCACTGTGGTCAGCCACCCGCCGAGGTTCTCGATCTCCCCCGGATCATTCCGGCTCAAGCGCAGCCAGGCCTCCTGCACCGCATCGTCCGCCTCCCCGGTCGAACCCAGCATCCGATAGGCCACCGCTCGCAGCCGCGGCCGCTCCGCCTCGAACCTCGCCACGACCCCATCGCGCTCACCCATGCTCCACCGCCTTTCGCGTCATCTCATTGAACAGACACGCCGCAGGCGGGAGATGTGACAGGTCGTGGCCTACTCGAGGGTCGATAGGCCGAGCGCTTCAGCCGCGACGATCAGGGCGGAGTCGAAGCTGGCGATCCTGCCGCCGTGTTCTTTTGCTGCCAGCAGCACGCAGCAGTCGGGTAGCTTGCAACCGGAGGTGACGCGAAGCTGGGCGAGGTGCGCAGGTGCTTCGTCTCCCAAGGGCAGCTCGCCGACTCCCAGGCGCTCGAGGACCGTCGTCGCATCGGCGAGGCGACCGGCGCGGGCCGGGGCCACGAGGGTCTCCGCCAGGGTGATCGTGCTGGCGCCCAGTGGCTCGACACCGGTGCCCGCGAGCAGGGACTTCGCCCGCTCGTGATGGGCATCGCGCTGATCCAGGTGGGCGATGATGACGCTGGCATCGAGGACGATCACTCGGGCCAGTCTTCGCGCAGCCGCTCCAGTTCGCCGGGCTCGTAGACGCCGCTGAGCATCCCGGCCGTCTCCTCGACCGCCCGCCTCCGCTCGCTCGCCTCGCGCTCGAGCGTATCTCGGCCGACTGCCGCCAGCTTCAGCAACAGCTCTTTGCGATCGTCGATCTCAGGCCAGCGTCGCTGCGCCTGGTCGAGCTGATCGCTCAGGTCTCCGGTGTCGGTGACCGTGTACCGCGGCTTGGTGGTCGGCATGGATCCCGAGTGTAACACCTAGAGTGTTAAGTGCAACACCGGTTACTGTCTTCTGCAATCGGCGAGGGCGGCGGCATAGAAATGCAGGTACCGGGGCCAGTGACGGTCCCAGTAGGACCCTTCGTGGCCGCCGTGCCACTCGTGCTCGGTGAGGTCGGCGCCGCCGGCCTCGAGATGGTGAGCGACTGGACCGAAGCGCCGTGGCGATCGACCGGAGCGAAGACGGTCGCCTCGAGCACGACATATATGAGGACCGCCGCGAGGCAGAGGCCGATGGCGGCGACCAGGCGCCGGCGCCTGATCTGACGGGGGCTCGGGGGCCGGCGTTCAGGGGGCCGGGGGGCGCTCGGGGATCCGGCCGGTGAGGAAGAGGGCCAGGAGGGAGAGGAAGGCGAGGACGGCGAGGGCGGTGCGGAGGCCGACCAGGCGGGAGGCTTCGTTCTGTTCGAGGATCGCGTCGGTGGCGCGGGGGCCGACGTGGGCTTCCTTGAGGGTCGCTTCGAGTTCCACGTTGGAGATGAAGGGGACGCCGGTGCCGAGGTTGGTGGAGGCGCGGGCCTTGGTCGGGGCGGGGATGTCGGCGTGGGCTTCGACGCCGGTGAGGAAGGAGGTGGAGAGGGCGGCGATGACGATGGCTCCGGTGAGGGCGGTGCCGATCGAGATGCCGAGGTTGGTGACGGTGTTCTGCAGGCCGCCGACCTCGCCGCTCTGCTCGTCGGGGACGGAGGAGACGGTGATCGCGCCGAGCTGGGAGGCGAGGGCCCCCATGCCGAGGCCGGCGAGGAGCATCGGCCAGGTGGTGACGCCGGCGCCCGCCCCGTCCTGAAGGCCGGCGATGAGGATGACCAGGGCGGCGAACATCGCGAGGAAGCCGCAGCGCACGATCCGGCGCGGGGAGGCGGTGGGGAAGAGCTTCGGCACTCCGGCCGCGGCGAGGATCAGGGTGAAGGAGAGGGGGAGGAGCCTCACGCCGGTGTCGATCGCCGAGAGGCCGAGGGCGACCGAGAGGAAGAGCGGCATGGCGAAGAAGAGGCCGCCCTGGAGCAGGTACTGGAAGAAGAACGAGTTGAGGCCGGCGCGCAGCGTCTTCACCCGCAGGATCGCCGGGTCGACCAGCGGCTCGCCGCCGCCGGCGATGACGCGGTTCTCCCAGAGGTAGAAGCACCAGAGGACGAGGGCGCCGGCGAGGATCAGCCAGACGACCGGCGAGAGGCCGATCCATTCCGGGCCGCCGGCCTTGGCGCGGACCAGGCCCCAGGTGCCGGAGCGCAGGATCGCGAAGACGATCAGCCCGAGCCCGAGCGCCGAGAACCCGGTGCCGGCGAGGTCGAGCCGCACCCGCCGCTCCGGCTTCTCGTCCGCGATCCGCCGGCTGAGGACGAGGATCACGCCGACCAGTAGCACCTCTCCGGCGAAGACTTAGCGCCAGGAGAGGTAGGTGGTGAAGAAGCCGCCGACGATCGGCCCGACCGCCACCGCCACGGCCGCCGCGGCGGCGACCAGGCCGTAGGCCCGCGGCCGTTCGTCGCTGGGGAAGTTGGCGGCGACGAGGGCGACGATCGCGGGCAGGATCAGCGCCGCCCCGATGCCCTCGAGCCCGGACCAGCCGAGCAGCAGGATGCCGAGGTTCGGCGCCAGCGCGGTGGTCAGCGAGCCGACCCCGTAGATCACGCAGCCGATCGCGAAGGCGCGGCCGCGGCCGAGGATCTGGCCGACCTTGCCGCCGGTGATCATGAACGCCGCCATCACCAGCGTGTAGAGGGTGATCGCGGTCTGGATCCCGGTGATGCTCGTCCCGAGGTCGTCGGCTACCGTCGCCATCGAGACGTTCATCACCGAGCTGTCGAGCATCATCAGGAACTGCCCGACGCAGAGCGTGAACAGGATGAGCCCGGCGCCGGCTTGCGCCTTGCGCTCCATCTTCAGATTGTCGCCCGGACGGGCGCCTCAGGAGGCCAGCAGCTTGGCCTTCTGCGCGGCGAACTCCTCCTCGGTGAGGATGCCCTGCTCTTTCAGTTCGCCGAGCTCCTTCAGCTGGTCGATCATCGACGGCCCGGCGGCCGGGGCGGCAGCCGGAGCCGGGGCGGCGGCGGGAGCCTGCGCGGCCTGCGCTTCTTCCTTCTCCACCCAACGGCTTTCCTGCCGGCGCCGGACGCCGCCGCTGACTGCGGTCGCGGTCCCCGCCACGGCGGCGGTGCGGACCATTCCTCTGAGTAGACGTGGCATTGCTTCCTCTCTTCCTCAGGCCTCGGCCGCTTCGAGGGCGGCGAGGATGTCCTGGATCGGGATCCGACCGCTGGCGACCATCTGGCCGCCGGTCCTGCGCACCGCGATGGCGAACGGTGCCGCCCAGCTGTTCTCGTAGAGGAGCAGCCCCGCCGAGGCGCCCGGCTCGAGCACCGACGCGGCCTCCTCCAGGTCCTCGTCGTCGATCAGCCCGGTGGAGACGCCGGCCAGCTCGGCCAGCGCCGGCAGCTCCCCCAGCTCCAGCACCTCGACCGACCCGTCCGCGTCCTTGACCATGAAGATCAGGTCGAGGATCCGGATCAGGCCGCGGTCGACCAGGTCGACCAGCAGCGGCGCCAGCTCACCGTTCGGCTGCTGTCCCGGCCACTCGACCACGAGGTAGTCGATCGGCCCCATCTCGATCTCATTCTGGTCGCTCACGCGAGGGCCTTCGCCTTCAGGCTCGCGAACTCCTCGGCGGTGATCGCGCCGCTGTCGAGGAGTTCTTTGGCTTTGGCGATTTCGTCGGCGCTGCCGGACCCGGCGACGTTCTTCACGTAGTCGTCGAATTCACCCTGGCTCTTCTGCGCCCGCGCCATCTCCCGTTCGGCTACGCCCTTGCCCTCGACCAGCAGGTAGATGCAGACGCCGATCAGCGGGATGACGATGATCAGGATCGTCCAGCCCGCCTTGCCCCAGCCGCCGATGTCGTGGCGGCCGAAGAGATCGGCGAAGGCGCGGAAGATCAGCATGATCCAGAGGAAGAAGCCGAAGAACACCAGCATCGTCCAGATGATTTCCAGCAGTGGGTAGTCAGCTGCAAGCGGCAGCATCTCGTAGCTCCTTTGTGGTTCCCAAGGTCGACAGAGACGGTCCCAGGGAGCCCAGCCTCTCGCCAGGGCACGAGCACGTCAATCCCGGTGGTGCGCGCTCCCGACCTCGGAATCCGCGTCAGTCGAGCGGCACCCGGCCGACCACCCGGGTCCCCTGACCCGGCGTCGACTCGACCCGCAGCTCGCCGCCCACCGCGGCCAGCCGATCGCGCATCCCGGTCATCCCGGAGCCGTCGGCCGAGCGCTCGGGGGCGAAGCCGCAGCCGTCGTCGACGACCTCGAAGCGCAGCTCCCCGTCGCGGTGCAGGTCGATTCCGACCCGGGTCGCCCCGTCGCCGTGCTTGGCGACGTTCTGCAGCGCCTCGAGGCAGCAGAAGTAGACCGCGCTCTCGGTCTCCTGGGGCAGTCGCCCGACCCCGTCGGCCTCGATCGTGACCGGGACCGGCGAGCGCTGCCCGGCCGCCCGCAGCGCTTCCCCGAGGCCGTCGGAGGCGAGCAGCGCCGGGTAGATCCCGCGCGCCAGCGAGCGCACTTCTTCGATGATCTCCTCGACCGCCGGACCGAGCCCGGCGACCATCTCACCCGCCTCGCCGGGGTCGGCCTCGAGCGCCTCCCGCGCCAGCTCCAGCTTCACCCGCAGGGCGACCAGCTGCTGCTGGGCCCCGTCGTGGAGGTCGCGCTCGATCTTCTGACGGGCCGAGTCGGCGGCGCCGACCAGCCGTTTGCGCGAGGCGGCGACGTCGGCCAGCGAGTTCGCCAGGGCGGCGTCGAGCCGCTGCCGTTCGAGCCCCGAGACGACGCAGGCGCAGACCGCGTCGAGGAAGTCGGGGCGGTCGCGGAACCCCTCTTCGCAGACGAGCGCCACCCGCAGCCCCGACTCCGCCTCGACCTCGTGCAGGCAGGAGGTGAGGGTCAGGAGCGGCCCCGGGACGGCGCGGTCGGCGGAGTCGCGCCAGGGGGCCGCATCCCCCGCCTCGGGCGGCGGGGGATCGCTGTAGTAGAGCTCGACGTCGGGTTCCTCGAGCGCCTCGGCCAGCAGCCCGCGCAGCTCGCCGGGCGTCCGCGTCTCGCCCAGGCGCGTGGTCAGCGTCCCCAGCGCCGTGGCCGAGTAGACGCGCCACTGGACGAGGCCGACGAGGAAGCCGATCGCGGTCGCCGGGACGCTCAGCAGGGCGACGAAGACGGCGACTTCGAGGACGTCGCCGTCGGCCCCGATCCGGCGCAGCATCACGTAGACGATCGCCGCGACGAAGCGCAGCGAGGCGGCGCTCAGCACCGGGACCAGCGTGCGGCGCAGGTTGTGGCCGGCCCCGCGCAGGCGCTCGGCGAGGACGAAGACGGCGCCGAGGTAGATCGCCACCGCGAGCAGGTCGCGGATCGGCTTGATCAGGTCGGGGAGGAACGAGGGTTCGGAGCCGGCGAGGAAGAAGTTCTGCGGGCAGCTCGCGGTGCAGCCGGTGAACGGCGCGGGCAACGGGTACTGGTCGGTGAGCGGGATCGTCGGCACGTAGAGGAGGGCGATCAGCAGCGCGCCGCCGATCACCACCGCCCGGGCTCCGCGCGTCTCGAGCCGGCCGTTGGGGTAGCTCAGCAGCGCGTAGGCGAGCATCACCTCGAAGACCCAGCCGGCGATCCGCCCGACGCTGTAGAGGAGGGAGTCGCCGGAGTTGGCGAAGGTGACGAAGAACCAGCAGACGCCGGTGGCGAAGAGGACCGGCCCGAAGCGCCCGTCGGCGTCGCGGTGCCAGGCGTAGAGGCCGACCCCGAGCAGGGCGGCGATCGTGAGGACCGAGACCGTGACCTGCGCCGAGCGGCCGGAGACGACCGGATCGCTTTGGACGATGACCACCGAGATCGCGCAGAGCGCCAGCCCGAACAGCCCGAGTGCCGTGAGTTTGCGGTCGGTCAAGTCGGCCCCCTGAGGGGCCAGATTACTTCGATCCGGGTACCGGACCGTCCCGGTTTTCCTGCCAGAAGCTGAAAACGCCGTTGATGACGTTTACCAGCCAAA
>ERZ778021.536-NODE-536-length-66955-cov-7.605800_pt1 | contig 66955 bp, 47 predicted proteins | sample MGYA00375751_ERZ778021 | MGnify/ENA primary metagenome ERZ778021 (study PRJEB29350, sample SAMN05389814) | bioreactor metagenome | isolation source: Thiocyanate stock bioreactor | place: South Africa: University of Cape Town | collected 2013-08-29 ... | reverse complement strand
CCATCCTATTACGGTATTTATGAAAATAGCAGTAGTTTTGAACATGGACGTACTATCGCAAATTTACCGGGTAATTTACTCTATTCTCAAAGAGATTATCTTGCGCCAGTTCCCCTTACGCAGATTCGTCTCAATGAGTCGCTGACCCAAAATCCCGGGTGGTAGACCGTTTTTAATTACAATGTCAATACGGCCGGCTTGGGCCATCTAAGCCGGTCGTACTTTTTAATCCGATTAATATTTCTTATTGATATTTTTTGGAACGGACAATAGGTTAGATGATTACTGATTTCGTGATGTGCTGTGAAATATATTGAAACTCTCACTGTCAATTGAAAAAATCGTCTTAATTTTATCTTTTGCCCTTTTAATGATAGGTAGAAATTGAAATTTTTTCGTTGAATGTAATAATAGAAATGATAAGGAATAGAAGAAAAAGAGAGGGTGTGCTAAACATCAAATTCGGAGTTGTACTGTTCATTTTCTTAATGATCTGTACGGTTAGTTATCCGGGTGATAAGATCGTAGTATATACCGCCCCTGAAGGCGCGTTGCTCAACAATGATTTTTCAGTCAAGGTGAGGCAGTCCGGAAAGGAATGGCAGGCTGTGCCGAATCATCTGATTAAAGTCGATGAGGTACGTGGGATAAAACATCATGTGGAGGAAGCATCGATGGCTTTTTTCGATTTTTCGGGAGAAGTGGAAATCTCCGTGACATTCAATAACGGGCCTATCCGTAAGGCGCGGGTAAGGCCTCTCTCTTATGGAATAGAGCCAACGGTTAAAGGAAATACACTTACTTTTAAACTGGACCAACCGCACAATTTGTCGGTAGAGGTAAACGATGATATTTTCCATAATCTACACCTGTTTGCCAACCCGATTATAGAGAATGTACCTGACAAGAACGATCCGGATGTGATATTCTTTGGACCCGGTATTCATGAATTCGACAATGCGCAATTTAAAGTGCCTTCCAATAAGACTGTCTATGTCGACGGAGGTGCTGTCCTTCGGGGACAGCTTTTGATACACGATGCAGAGAATGTAAAAGTATTTGGTAGTGGTATGGTGGAACATACCGTGAAAATGGGAGTGCATATATCCAATTCGAGGAATATCGAAATAGAAGGCATTTTTACCACCCAGTGCGCCACGGGTGGCTCTGACAGCGTGACCATCCGTAACGTGAAAAGTATCAGCTACTATGGATGGGGTGATGGGTTGAACGTCTTTGCCAGTAATAATGTCTATTTTGACAGGGTGTTCTGCCGCAATTCCGACGATTGTACAACAGTGTATGCCACCCGAAAAGGGTTTGAAGGGGGATGCCGGAATATTATGATGGAAAACTCTACCCTCTGGGCCGATGTGGCCCATCCTATATTTATCGGTATCCATGGCAATGCGCAGAACTTTGATATCATTGAAGATTTAGTCTATCGGAATATCGATATTCTGGATCATAAAGAAGTGCAACTCGATTACCAGGGTTGCCTTGCCATCAATGGGGGAGATAATAATATTATCCGCAATGTGCTGTTTGAAGATATCAGGATAGAAGATTTCCGTCAGGGACAGCTTTTTAATATCCGCATCTTTTACAATGAGAAGTATTGTGCCGCACCCGGTATGGGGATCGAGAATATCCATTTCAAGAATATAAGTTATAATGGTGATAATGCCGAAATATCGGTAATTGCCGGTTATAACAGTGATAGGAAGGTAAAAAATATCACGTTCGAAAACTTAAGAATCAACGGGAGGCTTATTACGGACGATATGCCCGACAAACCGGCATGGTATAAAACGGGTGATATCGCACGTATTTTTGTTGGAGAACATGTGGATGGGGTCTCGTTTATAAAATAATTTTAAATAATTGCACTATCCATGGCGAAAAAATGTATTTTCTTCTTGCTTTTGACGCTTGCACTACCTTATGCAAGCGGACAGACTGTGCTGGAAGATACGAGGAAGGAACTTGTTTCACCGGATGGAAATTATCACTTTGTATTTTACCAGAAGCAATTCCCCAACGAGGCTAAACAGATGTATTACACATTGTCCTATCAAGGAAAAATGGTGATTGAAGAGTCCGAACTCGGTGTGCTGATAGAGAATCAATTCTTCGAATCGGCATTGGCCATCCCGAATGATACCAGTAAGATTTGGGGTGAAAATCTCTCGCTTACAGCCATGGAAACCAAGGCGGTTGATGAGACATGGTATCCTGTCTATGGGGAAAGGGAGAAAGTACGGGATCATTACAATGAACTGGTATTGAAGTTCCAAAAAGGAGGAGTGCCCGAAACAGAAAACGCCTCTGCTGTTCCTGCAGCTGGACAGGGGCAGGCTTATGACAAAAGACAATACTACTATATGGATCTTGTTGTCCGGGCATACGATCAAGGGGTGGCTTTCCGTTATTTCTTCCCGGAAGCGACCAACGGGCTGTTCCTTCATATTGTGGGAGAGCAGACACAGTTTACCCTGCCCGAAGGGACATCAGCCTATTACGAACGTTGGGCGCAGGGTCCATACAAATTGTTGCCGTTGAATGATTGGAAGGATGAAAGTGAGCGTCCCCTGACGATGAAGCTTGCCAATGGACTTACGGTTGCACTGCTGGAAGCGGAGATGGTGGATTATGCCCGTATGAAATTCTGTTTTACGGGCGAAAACAGGTTACAAGCCTCGTTATATGGTTCGGTGGATGTAATTACGCCATATCGCACACCATGGCGCGTGATTATGGCAGCCGAAAAAGCGACGGAACTTATCGAAAACAACGATATCGTTTTGAACCTGAATCCGAAGAATAAAATTGAAGATACTTTGTGGATAAAACCCGGCAAGGTAATCCGTGTGTCGAGGCTCACCCAGGCGGATGCGATAAAATGTGTGGATTTTGCCGCCGAACGTGGTTTGCAATATATCCATATCGATGCCGGCTGGTATGGTTCCGAGGTGTTGATCAGTTCGGATGCGACTTCAGTGGCGGAAAACCGGGATTTCGACATGCCGGAACTGGTCAGTTATGCGGCTTCTAAAGGAATTGGGGTTTGGGTGTATGTTAACCAGCGCGCTTTGGTGCAACAACTGGATGAACTACTCCCGCTCTATAAGGAATGGGGATTAAAAGGGATTAAGTTTGGCTTTGTACAGGTTGGGAACCAGCATTGGTCCACCTGGCTGCACGACGCCATCCGCAAGTGTGCAGAACACGGGATAATGGTGGATATCCACGATGAGTACCGTCCCACAGGTTTCAGCCGCACTTATCCCAATCTGTTGACCCAGGAAGGCATAAAGGGTAATGAGGAATTCCCCGATGCCACCCATAATGTGACCCTGCCATTCACTCGTTTTCTGGCGGGCGCAGGGGATTATACCATCTGTTACTACGACAAACGTATAAAAACGACCCATGCCCATCAACTGGCGATGGCAGTGGTCTATTACAGTCCCTTGCAATTCCTTTACTGGTACGATCAGCCTTCGGCTTATCAAGGCGAGCCGGAAATCGAGTTTTTCGACAAAGTGAAAACGGTGTGGGACGATACCAAAGTACTGGATGGAGCAATTGGCGAATATATAACGATCGTCCGGAGAAGTGGTGAAGAGTGGTTTGTGGGAACGATGACGAATAATGATGCCCGAAAAGTCAGTACTTCACTTGATTTCCTGGATACCGGTACAAAATATGTCGCCAATATATATACCGATGATGATGCGGTGCAGACAAGGACGAATGTGCGAGTCATACGGGTGATTGTGGATAGCAAGTCGGTGTTGCCGTTTCAACTGAAACCAAGCGGAGGATGTGCCGTTCATCTTATTCCGGCAGATAATGAAGATTTGAAGAAGTATGAAAAAATATAGTCTCATTTTATTGTTGATCCTGATCTGCTTCACCTCGACAAAAGCCCAAGTATACCAATGGTCGGTGAAGCTCGATGGCTACGTTTCCGGTGAGACGAAAGCTCATTCCGAGGCTTTTTTGTGGATTCCTGACGACTGCACTCAACTTAGTGCAATTGTCTTTAGCCAGCAGAATATGTGCGAAGAAACAATTTTCGCTCATCCTGTTTTTCTCAATACCCTGACGGAATTGGGGATTGGTATTGTATGGGTAGCACCGGGTATTGACTATCAATGGGATGTGAGAAGCGGCTGTCAGGATATCTTCGATAAAATGCTCAAAGACTTCGCGGAAATAAGCGGATACAATGAAATTGAGACTATTCCGGTTGTTCCCCTTGGACATTCGGCAATGGCGACTTTCCCGTGGAATTTCGCCGCCTGGAATCCCGAACGGACACTGGCCGTGATCTCCTACAAAGGCGATGCTCCCCGGACAAACCTTACGGGCTATGGACGGGAAAACCTCGAATGGGGTAGGACGCGGAATATAGACGGCATTCCCGGACTGATGATAGAAGGAGAGTATGAATGGTGGGAAGCGCGTGTGAACCCGGCTTTGGCTTTTCGCATGATCTACCCTGAAAGTTGTATCTCTTTCTTGTGTGACAGGGGACAAGGCCATTTCGATGTGCCGGACAAGGTCATTGAGTATATCTCTCTTTTCTTGCGGAAAGCAGTGCAATACCGTTTGCAGGGAAATCAATCCTTGGATCAATCCATAGAACTGGTAAAAATAGATCCTCAAGAGGGATGGCTCGCCGAACGTTGGCGGGAAAACCGGCAAGAACGTGCGACACCCGCGGCGTATACCGGTTATAAAGGGAACAGGCACGATGCTTTCTGGTATTTCGACAGGGAAATGGCCGAAGCAACGGAGAATTATTACAAAGAAAATCCAAACAGGAAGGAACAGCATATCAGCTTCCTCTCGGAAGGGAAATGGCTTGATTTCAATAAAGAGAGTCATTCTCAATACGAGTTTACGCCAAACATTGCGGATGATCTTACCTTTACTATTTCAGCGATATATTCGGATGCCCGGCATGTAAATCCAACGCGGAACCATTCAAAGGAAAAGATCCGGATTCACAACGTGAAAGGCCCTGTGGAGAGAGTAAATGACACCACTTTTGTAGTCCAATTTTACAGGACCGGATTCAATAATATCAAACGAACCGGTGGAATATGCCTGGTTGCGCAAGGTCTGGAAGATGACAAGTATAAAAGTGCGGTGCAACAGATCTATTTAAAAATCCCCTTCCCATTGACTCAGGGAGAAAGACAGTATATACTGTTCCCCGGTCTGCAGGATGTGCTGGTAGGAGCAGAGTCGATAACACTAAATGCCGTAAGTGATAAAGGTTTGAATGTTTCCTATTACGTGAAGGAAGGTCCTGCTGAAATTGAGGGAAACAGATTGGTTTTTACCAAAATACCTCCCCGAACCAAATTTCCGTTAAAAGTGACGGTGATGGCGTGGCAGTATGGGTTGAAAGGTAAAATTCAATCTGCAGAGCCTGTGGAACGGAGTTTTTATATAACTGAGTAAATCAAGTTTTGTATGTAAATATTAAATGTATACGACTTGCGAAACTTAAATAAATAAGATAAAACAATGAATAAAGTAATACTAACCCTTCTTTGCATAACAGTTTGTTTTGCGTTTGTAAAGGCACAATCGGTTTATCCCGGTCAACATGAGGGAAAGATCACCCTGCCTTTGCAAGGAGAAGTAAAAACTTATGCTTTCGATTTAAAAGATGTCCGCCTGCTCGATTCACTCTTCAAGCAGAATATGGAACGAGAATCGAGATGGATCATGTCGCTGGCGACAGACCGGTTGTTGCATAGCTTTCGTACTTCAGCAGGCGTGTATGCCGGACTCGAAGGAGGATATTCTGCCGTAAAAAAACTGGGAGGATGGGAATCGCTCGACTGCGAGTTGCGTGGGCATTCCACGGGGCATATTTTGTCGGCATTGTCCTATCTGTACGCCTCCACAGGTGATGAGGCTTATAAGCTGAAATCCGACAGCTTGGTGAATGGATTGGGTGAAGTACAGGATGTGTTGTGGGAAAATGGGCATAATGGTTACCTGAGCGCTTATCCTGAAAACCTGATCAACCGTAATATTGCCGGACAACGTGTCTGGGCTCCCTGGTATACATTGCATAAGATTTATGCGGGATTGATCGACCAATATCTCTATTGTGATAATGACAAGGCACTGGATATCGTGACCAAAACCGCTCAATGGGCCTACGACAAGCTGATGCCGTTAACCGAAGAACAAAGAGAATTAATGATCCGTAATGAGTTCGGCGGAGTGAACGAGGCATTTTATAATCTCTATTCTATCACCGGAGATCTCCGGCATAAGAAATTGGCGGAATTCTTTTATCATAACGATGTGCTCGATCCGTTAGTAAATAAAGAGGATAACCTGGCGAACAAACATGCTAACACCTTTATTCCCAAATTGATCGGTGAAGCACGTAATTACGAGATAGAGGCCGACGCACGTTCCAAAGAGATTGCCCGGTTCTTCTGGAACAATGTCATTGATCATCAAACTTACTGTACAGGGGGAAATAGCCATAAAGAGAAATTTATTCCTTCGGACAGCATTTCGAAATATTTGACCGGATATACGCAGGAGACCTGCAATACCAACAATATGTTGAAACTGACCCGTCACCTTTTCTGTTGGGATGCTGATCCCAAGTATGCCGATTATTACGAAACAGCCTTGTATAACCATATTTTAGGGCAACAGGATCCCGAATCGGGGATGGTGGCCTATTTCTTACCGTTATTGCCCGGCGCGCACAAGGTGTACAGTACGCCGGAACACTCTTTCTGGTGTTGTGTGGGTACCGGTTTTGAGAATCATGCCAAATACGGTGAAGCCATTTATTACCGTACAGACAATGCGTTGTACGTGAATCTTTTTATCCCATCCGAATTGACTTGGAAAGAAAAAGGATTACAGGTGCGACAGGAGACCAGTTTTCCCCAAGACGGAAAAGTTAATTTAGCCATAGAAGCCGAAAAACCGATAAAGCTCGCACTGAATCTTCGTTATCCTGTATGGACACAAAATGTGGAAGTAAGGGTAAATGGCAAGAAAGTAAGCGTGAAACAGTCGCCTTCAAGTTATATCGTAGTGGAGAGAACCTGGAAGAACGGTGATAAGATAGAAATCAATTATCCAATGTCTTTACAGGTTGCCGAAGCCAATGACAATCCCGATGTCTTCGCGGTGAAATATGGCCCGATTGTACTTGCAGGCGTGATGGGTACCGAAGGGATGGATGCGCCGGCACCATTCTCCGATCCGCACCAGCATAACGATTACTATACCTACGATTACCGAGTTCCTGCAGATATGACGACGGCATTGAAACTCGATAAGAAGAATCTGAACCGGTATATCAAACCGTCGGACAGTGAAAAATTGGTATTCAATGTAATCAATGAAGATATTCGTCTCGAACCATTGTACAATATTCACCGTCAGTGGTATGTGGTATATTGGGACCTATTAAAATAATACAAGATGAGAACAATATTTCCGACCATCATTCTTTTTTTATGTGGCACGTTAGTGGCTGCGCAGAGCTCAATTCCTTTGCCATCCCATCTTCCGCAGGGACATCCGCGGCTGATGACCACCGACGGGCAGAGAGAAACCGTTGCACGGCAGGTGAAGAACGAGGAGTGGGCGAAAAATGTGATGAAAGGCATTCTGAACCGGATTGACCCCTATGTGGAAAAAACACAACAGCAACCTGACTGGATGTATTCCCGGCTGATGATGTACTGGCAGAGCAAGGCTACCCAGGTGTATATCAACGGGGGAGTTTATTCCCACGCCGATGGGGAAGCACCAGTACCTACCGTCCGTTTCGGCAGTACGCGCGGAGTAAGTTCACCTGTTAAGCGACCGAAATTAGAAGATATTGTTCCCTATATGGATGATACCAAAGGTGTGTTCTTCCATAATACGGCAAAAGAGGGCAGCCCTTTGGAATGGTCGGACCAATCGAATGTTTCGGGCAACGGCATTGAGAGTATCAATGAAGAAATCATGCGGCTGGCAAAAGATGCCGCTTTTGTTTACTGGCTTACCGGCAATGAAAAATATGCCCGTTTCGCTTTCGATATTTTCAATACCTATATGATAGGGATGTATTACCGCAACGAGCCGATAGACCTGGGTAACGGGCATGCCCAAACGCTGGTTGGGTTATCCACCTTCGAAGTCATTCAGGAGCGAATCCTCAACGAACTGGCGTATACCTACGATTTTCTCTATGCCTATATGGAGAAAAATCATACGGACAATGTCGATATGTATGCCACTACCTTCAAGAAATGGATCGGTATTTCCATTCAAAATGGAGTACCCCATAACAACTGGAACCTGCATAAGTCCAAATTCATATTGAATGTCGCCATGGTACTCGAAGACAACAGCCAGTATGCCGATGGCAAAGGGCGCGAGTATTATATCGATTATATCCTTAACAGAACCTCCGCCCGCCAATGGTCGTTGGCAGATTTTATGAAATATGGATATGATTTCGATACCGGAATCTGGAATGAATGTCCCGGTTATGCCCAGGGAGTTACCCGTGACCTGGTGAATTTTATCCGTGATTACGACAATACTTTTAATCAAAATCTGTTACTTTACACACCTGTCATGAGAAAGGCGGTGGAGGTATTGCCGCAATATTTATTTCCGAATAATATGATAACGGCTTTCGGTGACACCTATTACGGAGGTATCAACACCGAGGCATTTGCCGGTATGATCCGTCTGGCGCAGAAATATAAGAACCGGGAAGAGGAGGTGCTTTTCACGAAGATGTACAAGTTGTTTGAACCCAATACGGAACAGCAAGCCGGACAACCACAAAACCTACCTGCACAGGTGGTTTCTTTTTTTACGGCAAAACCGGTATTATTAGACAAACGTGTTGAGAAAGGCAGGTTGAGCGACTATATCACCCCCACCTTTTATGCACCCAACGTGAGCTGGTTCGTGCAACGCAATCAATACGACGATAAACAAAACGGGTTGATGATCTCGCAATATGCCTCGTATGGTAATCATGCGCATTCCAACGGGATTGCCATGGAACTTTACGGCAAAGGGTACGTGCTGGGTGCCGAATCGGGCATAGGCTCCACTTATTTCGAGAAGCCCTACCTCGAATACTATTCACAATTTCCGGCGCACAATACGGTGATGGTGGATGGTATCTCGAAATATCCCGAGATGCTGAGTAACCATCCTTTCGATTTGTTAGGGAGTTATCCGCAATCCGGTCAGAAAGAAGGCTATTATCCTGATATAACCTATTCGGAGGTTTACTTTCTCGAACCCGAAAGCCGGAGCGACCAGAACCGCCTTTTGGGTATTGTCAGTACCGGTGAGACAACTGGCTATTATGTTGATATCTTCCGTTCGAAAAAACAACGGGGAGCCGATAAATTCCATGATTACTTTTACCACAACCTTGGGCAGGAACTGTTTATCCGGGATATAAAAGGAGAGGCGTTGGAGCTGCAACCGAGTAGTGAGATGGGCTTTGCCGGGGGACATCTGTTCGCACTGGATTATATGTGGGACAAGCAATCGGCAAAAACCAGCGATGATTATCAGGCAATATGGAAAATGAGTTTCCCGGATAACAACAATATCTATATGAATCTATGGATGAAGGGCTATGAAGGCCGTGAGGTTTTCTCCATCAAAGCACCCCCTTGCAAGGCATTCCGTGGTAATAATGAATTTCCTTATGAAGTAGATAAGGAGCCTTTCCTCATCATTGCTGCCCGTCAACACGGAGAAGCGTGGAATCATCCGTTTGTTTCCATATTTGAACCAACCACGGAAAGCGAGGGAAGATCAATCGAATCGATCACCTCTTTCGATCCAAATAATAAACAAAACGTTTCCCCCGACTTTGTAGGGCTGGAAGTAAAAAGTAAATCAGGACGCACTGATTGTATCTTTTCATCCGTGAAAGATGAAAAAGTATCCTATAACAGCGTGGCGGCAAATGCAATTTATGCCGTTGTGACTGAGAAAGGTGATGATTTCACCCTTTTTATGGGGAACGGTGTATTTATTGAGGGAAAAGGTTTTAGCATAGAATCGGCAGAGAAAACGAATGCAGTATTGGAATATAAGAACGGAGAATATTATTTTACCTGCGATAAGCCCGTCACACTTATAAGCGTAGGTGGAAAGAGATATAAAATGGATATGACTTCTTATCAAAAAATTAAGTTATGAGAAATATCATTATCATAATAGGATTATTGGTTTGTATACACACAAATGCACAGTATCAGTCGGAAGTATGGGTATCTGACCAGGGTGACGGAACCTATAAAAATCCGGTGCTTTACGCTGATTATTCCGATCCGGATGTAATCCGTGTGGGGGATGATTATTACATGACCGCATCAAGCTTTAATTGTGTGCCCGGTCTTCCGATATTGCATTCCAAAGATCTGGTCAACTGGAAGATTGTCAATTATGCACTGAAGGATTTGAAGCTGGACGGTGTTGCGGAGGGATTTTTCGATAAAGCACAACATGGCAGGGGTGTTTGGGCGCCTTGTATCCGTTATCACAAGGGCGAGTATATGATTTACTGGGGTGATCCCGATTTCGGTATCTATGTGGTAAAGACAAAAGATATCCTCGGAGACTGGGATAAGCCGGTACTTGTCCTTCCCGGTAAAGGGCGTATCGATCCGAGCCCGCTTTTTGATGACAATGGGAAAATATATCTGGCACATGCCTGGGCTGGTAGCCGTGCAGGTTTGAACAGCATCATAACTGTTTGTGAAATGAATGCTGATGGCACAAAAATGATCAGTGAAGAGACATTGGTTTTCGATGGTAACGACGGAGTGAACCATACCGTGGAAGGCGGTAAATTCTACAAGAAAGACGGTTATTACTACCTGCTCGCACCTGCCGGGGGAGTAGCAATGGGTTGGCAACTGGCATTGCGTTCAAAAAATGTGTATGGACCTTATGAGGTGAAGACCGTATTGACACAAGGAAAGACAAATATCAACGGTCCGCATCAGGGTGGATTGGTGGAAACTCAGACAGGCGAATGGTGGTTCCTGCATTTTCAGGATAAGGGAATCTATGGGCGTATTGCTCATCTGCAACCTGTCACATGGAAGGGTGGTTGGCCCGTAATGGGAAGCAATGACAAAGATTATTGCGGAGAACCTGTACTAACTCACAAAAAACCGGATGTTGGGCAGACTTATCCGATTGAAACACCTGCTGAGAGCGATGAATTCAATTCACCAAAATTAGGTCTGCAATGGTCCTGGCATGCTAATCCCCAACAGGCTTGGGCATTTCCCTCAATAAATGGCTATCTGCGTATGTATGGGCAATACTATCCCGAGGATTTTGTCAATTTCTGGGATATCCCGAACCTGTTACTTCAAAAACTTCCTGCTCCGGAGTTTACGGCTACTGCTAAATTGTCGGCTGTATTGATGAATGAGGGTGATAAGATAGGATTGATCATGATGGGATGGAATTATGCCTATATCTCCCTGGGAAAAACAAAAGAAGGGTATGCCATTGAGTATGCGACTTGCAATGATGCGGAACAGAAGACTCCTGAGCAAACCGTTTCGGTAACTGAACTTAAAAAGATAAAAATCAACGAGAAATACAATTATAAAACTCCCATTCCCGATGCGGAAATTTGGCTACAGGTAAAAGTAGCGGATGGAGGAATCTGCATATTCGCCTACAGTCTCGATGGAAGACACTTCCAGTCTTTTCCCGAAACATTCAAAGCCCGTCAGGGCAAATGGATCGGTACAAAGACCGGTCTGTTTATAATGAATCGAGACGAAAGATCAAGCCGTTCATGGGTAGATGTGGATTGGTTCCGAATAGAAAATAAAAAATCGAAATAAATAGAAAACCAATATTTTTTAATAATAAGAATGAAGATTAATAGAGTAATGTCGGGATTGGTGATGGCCATATCCTTGTGTGCGTGTGCGCCGAAAGTAGCCAATAATACTTTAGACGTGGATAGAGAATTGAATTACTGTAATGAACAGATTCAAAAAACATTGACCCATATAGGAGACATAACGATGATGCCCCGGAATATACTGGAGGGACAAACCCATTGGAATCTTGTTCCGGTCAAGATAGAAGAGTGGACGGTTGGTTTCTGGCCCGGAATATTGTGGTATAATTACGAAAACACAAAAAGCAAAGAAATGATGGATGATGCTAGGCATTACACTGATATTCTGGAACCATTGACCATGCTTCCCGCATACGACCACGATCTGGGTTTTCAACTGTTTTGCAGTTATGGTAACGGGTACCGGCTGACGGGAGATGAAAAATACAAACAGATTATCCTGAACGCTGCTGATACGCTGGCAACACTGTTTAATCCCAAAGTGGGAACAATCCTTTCCTGGCCCCGCGAAGTGGATAATGGACGGTTTGCGCCTTTCAATACCATCATGGATAATATGATAAACCTCGAAATGTTGTATTGGGCTGCCGCAAACGGAGGGACAAAAGAATTGTATGATATTGCCACCAGACATGCCGAGACAACGATGAAATACCATTTCAGGGAGGACGGAAGTAATTACCATGTGACGCTATATGACACCATTACCGGGGATTTCATCAAAGGAGTCACTCATCAGGGTTATGCCGATGAAACCATGTGGGCACGTGGCCAGGCGTGGGCGATCTATGGTTACACTATGGTGTACCGGGAAACGGGAGATAAAAAGTTCCTGCGTTTTGCTGAAAAGGTTACAGATATCTATTTGAAAAGACTCCCGAAGGATTATGTACCCTACTGGGATTTCGATGTCCCCAATATCCCTGATGAACCCAAGGATGCTTCTGCTGCCGCCATTGTGGCTTCCGCTCTTCTGGAGTTGTCGCAGTTGGAAGATAATCCGGCAAAAGCCGTTGAATATAAATACGCGGCAGTGAATATGCTGATTTCCCTTTCATCAGATGAGTACCGGAGCGGCGAAACAAATTCGGCATTTCTGCTTCGTTCAACAGGGCATAAGCCTAACGGCTCGGAAATAGATGCATCGATCAATTATGCCGATTATTATTATATTGAAGCACTGACGAGGTTGAAGAAGATGGAAGGTTGAAGCTGGCGCTAAAGTACAAAAAATAACTCAATCCTGAATTCTTGATAAGTTAGTAGCTTTGTTTCGAAAATTTCGGTAGATATTGGTCAGAGGCAAAAGAAATTCTATATATTTGTACTTGGGAAATTCATCGATTATTGGCAACCTAATTGAGCAGAAGCATGGAAAATATTATCAAAAAATATTCCAATAGTGAGGTAACCGTTGTCTGGAAACCAGACCTGTGCCAGCATGCCACTTTTTGTTGGAAGGGGCTTCCTGGGGTATTTAACCCGAAAGCGCGTCCTTGGATTGATCCTTACGGGGCCTCTACGGGACAGATTGTCGGGCAGGTAGAAAAATGCCCGTCAGGGGCGTTGAGTTATTTCTATAATAAGGAGGAAAAAAATGGAATTGAAACATAAAGACAATGGCGAGAAAGGTGCGTTTCTCTTCCGGGATGGAGGACTCCTCGCCGCAGAAATGACGTATGTCTGGATGAACGACTATGCTTTTATCATCGACCATACGGAGGTGAGCCCCCTGTATGAGAGACAAGGTCTGGGAAAGCAATTGGTAGCCGGAGCAGTGGAATTCGCACGAGGACGCGGTATTAAGATTCTGCCGTTATGTCCGTTTGCCCGTGCTGTTTTCGACAAAACTCCGGATTATAACGATGTGAGGCTTACGCGCTAAATATAGCTTATACGCCAACACCTTTTCTTGCAGTATTCACTCATACCCAACGCTTCATATCCTGCATTGTCAATTACTCAGGGTAGAGGAGGTAAGGTTTCCGCTGTAGCTTGAATGTCTCCACATCGGGAGCCCATTTTTTCCTGATCTCTTCGGCCGTTTTTCCCGCGATAATATCTTTGCGGATATAATCCACGCCGACCAGTTTTTCGAAGAAAGAGGTAAAGAATTTCTCTCCCATATTCAGGTTATTATAAGCATCAATCACATAGGAGAGATTGAATTTGTTTTCCCAGATCAATTCATTGGGAACTTCCCGCAAGTCTATACCGTAGCATTTTTTGTTGAGCAACGGTGGGTTCTTGGCGCCTGGCACACTCCGTGGGGTGAATGAGAAACCGGAGCCTTTGTGTTGGGGATGTCCATATACCTCAAAAGGGAATGAGGTGCCTCGCCCCAGGCTCATCACCGTCCCTTCAAAGAGGCAGGTGGAAGGATAGAGATAGATAGAGTGGATATTGGGTAAATTGGGGGATGGGGCAATGGGTAATTCATAACGGGTTTGGTGAGTGTAATTTTCACAGGTAACCACTGTCATGTCGCATACCCGGCCGCCTGGGAGCCATTTTTCGCCGTTGATCATTAGCGCCAGTTCCCCCAATGTCATGCCATGTACTACCGGAATAGGCAACCATCCTACGCCCGATTTGTGTTTCATGTCGAGGATCGGGCCGTCCACATAAAAGCCGTTGGGGTTGGGACGGTCCAGCACGATCATCTTTTTTCCATGTTCCGCACAGGCGTCCATCAGACGGGCCATACTGGCATAATTAGTATAGAAACGAAGTCCTACATCCTGCAGGTCGAACAGTAGTACATCGAATTGTTTCATCTTGTCAGGTGATGGTTTACCGCTTCCACTGTCATACAGCGACCAGATAGGAATGCCAGTTTTTTCGTCAATTGAGTTGGGAACATGTTCCCCCGCGTCGGCCGTGCCACGGAAGCCGTGTTCAGGAGAGAAAATCCCTACAATATTGAACCGGTGTCTTACCAGCATATCCACCAGATGCTCATTTCCGGCTATTCCTGTCTGGTTGGTCATTACTGCAACCCGCTTGCCTGTCAACAGGGGAAAATAAAGATCGGTTCGTTCTGCCCCCACTTTTAAAGGTATTTCATTTTGAGCGAAAACAGAAGCAGAAAACAGTAAAATCAGTAGGAGTGTATATTTTCTCATATTATTGTAAATTAAAATCACCTAATCACTTAACCACTTAGGCACATAAATCATTATTCCGTTTTTGTTTTAGAGTATTTCTGTTGTTCGTGGAGCTGGTCGAATTCCATCTCCAGAGATAGCAGTTCTTTTTTGATTTCTGTAAGTCTGGAAAGAACTTCCACCCGTTTCTCCTCTTCATCTTTTTTAGATTTCAGTGTCTGCCGGGCTCCTTCCAACGTCAATCCTTTCTCTTTTACCAGGTGATACACAATTTCCACCTGTTGTATATCTTCCCGGGTGTACTGGCGGGTACCTCCGGCCGTTTTTTTTGGATTGATGTTTTCGAATTCTTTTTCCCAGAAACGTAAAAGTGACACGTTGACTGCAAAATGATCAGCCACTTCCTGAATGGAATAGAAGAGACGCTTGTCGGCAAATTGGATTGGTTTCTTTCTTTTTCCCATGATAATCTCTTTGTAAACGGTTTGGCATAATTGGCCGGATAAATGTTACCCGTTTCAAAAATAATATTTTCCGTCAGTAAGAACAAGTTTTTTCGCTATCATTCGTCTGTTTTCAGCTTATCTTCCGTTTTTTTCGCGATATAAATGATAGAACTCGATTGCTCAATGTTGCTGAGTGAGCGTAAAAAACCTATCGTACCGATTAGGAGCGCCCTGCCGTATCGCGTGAACAGATTGCTTTTCTTGTACTTTTCACTCAGCAGGGAGATATAAAAAGCATCCAACGGCATTCGTGTTTTCTGTATGACTTTCAGGCCATGCTTGCCGAGCAGTTTTTCGAGGGATTCGGGCGAGAAATGCCAGAGATGCCGCGGGATATCATAAGCTGCCCACCATCCTTTGTAAAATCCTGCATCGTAGGAACGGCAGTTAGGGAGTGCGAGTACCACAATTCCTTCAGGAGTGATGATCTCCTTTATCTTGTGGATAGTTTCATTCAGTTTTTCCAGATGTTCCAATACATGCCAAAGTGTTACTGCGTCGAATGATGAGTTTTCTGTTTTCCAGAAACCATTTTCATCTTTTACCTTCAGTTCCGAACGGAGGGTTGCGCTCTCCCGGGCCTTTTCATCTTTTTCAACACCCGAAACAATCCATCCCTGCTCCTTTGCTGCCTGTAGGAAGTAACCCGTTCCACAGCCGATATCCAGCAACCGCACAGGGCTATCCTTTGCGGGAGTATAATCCGCAACTAAATCGATTTTCTTTCTTAGCATTCGTTTTCGGAAGAGATGGTACAGGCGGTTGACTAATCCTTCGCTGGAATCGGAGTGGGAGATATAGTCGGGTGAGTCGTAATATCTGCCAATGGTATCTTCCGAGGGAAAATGATTGGTGAATCGGAATCCACAGTGAGCACAATCATAGACAGGGAACACCTCGCCACTTGAAAAATGATCCACGGCATCAAAATTTTTTTTCAAATTGTCGCTGCCGCAAACCGGACATTTTGTAATGGTAATAATGGGCATATATTCGGGATTAAATCACCCCAAAAATACGATTATTCACGGGGAAAGGCAAATTTTTTTATAGTATGGTAAACGAATCGCAGTTATTGTTTTAAACAGTATGTATAGAAGTGGGGATAACACCTTCTTCAAATTCCTTGGTAACACACCCCAGGATAAGATAGATGTGGCGGATTTCTTTTCTTGGGATTTTTACAGGTTCATGTATAAGACGTCCGTCCGGATAGGTTTGCAGGTTTGAACTGTAACCGATGATATAGTCATCGCCGCCGTTTTGTAATCGTTTTGTGACTGCAATCTCTTTTGTTTCCACGTAATAATTCCGTCCCCATATAATAAGTTCAGGGTTAATAATTCGTTTGAGTATCAGTATGGCACCGGAAGGGTATTCCTCCATGCTGTCGCCATAATGGCGGATTGCCGACGTGGCTTTCGGAAATAATTCGCCGGTATCAATCCATTCATTCCCTTTATTGTTGCCATCCAGAGCCTTCTCATGCAGCGGGATTCTTCCCTTAGAAGATATTTCCGAGGATAATTTGTTTACTTTGGGTGTTTCCGGATCCTGCTCTTTATAGGTACGGATCCGTTCCAATAAACCATTATAGTTTATATTGAATGTTTCGCAAAGTTTGATCGTCAGATTTTCCGATGCACCTTTTTCCGTGTTCTTTATCGAATTTAGATATTGAGGCTTAACACCTAATGAAGCGGCTATTTCTGTATATGGAGTACCCTTTTCTTTCAGGTCCTCCAATTGCTCTATAAACCACTTTTTCCGTATTTTTGCAATGTTTAACATAAAAATAACTTGAAAAGGTATATTATTCTTGCTTTTTAAATCTAAAGGGTTTATCTTTGTGGCTTTCGATTTAGAAAGCGACGCTAAAGATACGAAAATTTTAAGAAGTATTATGGGAGAGATACTAATGAAACACGGGGAACGGCGGGAAATTGCTAAAATTCTTAATGTTAGTGAAGTAACCGTCCGTAATGCCTTGAAAGGCCGTACACAAAGTGAATTGTCGGAACGAATAAGAAAACTTGCCATCCAGAGAGGAGGTATGGATAGTACAAAAGATTCAGTGGTATAAATTTTCACATATATCATTGTCTGGACACAATTCTAATTTTATATAATAAGTTGTTAATCAGCCAGTAATTGTGCTGATAGTTTTCAATGTTATAGTAATGATATAGTTGAGTGTTCAAGGACATTGATAAGCCAGAAATTTTGTTTTGCCTACTTGATTGGTTCCGTTTAGGAAGGGTATGTAGCAAAAAAATATCATTAAGAATAAACAGGTTGATATCAAATATTTAATAATCTAATTATAACCAGAAATGCTAAAAGAAATCAAAAAAAAATTCTTAGGGAGATTTATCGCGATTTTATTTGTGATAATCCTTGCCACAACAAGTTGCAGCCAGGATGGAGGGTATCAAGGAGTCAAGTCGGTTTCTCCTACTGATCCCTCGAAGCCGGTAACCTTTACTGGTTTTTCCCCGAAAGAGGGCCCGGTGCGTACTTTGGTATTCATTGAAGGGTCAAATTTCGGTACAGATGTCTCGAAAATAGAAGTAACTATAGGAGGCATATCAGCTCCCGTTATTGGTTCTTCGGGTACGAAAATCGCCGTGATGGCTCCCAGACGCTCCAATAGGGGAGATGTCGTTGTCCGGATTATGGATGTGGATGGAAAAGTTGTAAAAGAGCATGAGTTTGAAGATCTGTTTGATCTTCATGTAGCACTTCAGGTGAATACATTGGTGGGGGATGTGGATCCGCAGAACAATTCTTCCAGTATCATCAACGGTTCATTTGAAGAGGCCCAGTTCCAAACTCCATGGTGGTTGGAATTTGATGTGGATGAAGAGGGTAATAAAATAATCTACTGTATCGATTCGGAGGGCTTGGACGCTCTTCGTAAAATTAATCTTACCACACAGGAGGTGTCCACTGTGTTTATGAAAGGACAATCAGGAGCGCGAAATATAAAATCGATGTTGTTCGATACACCGACGCGAGACACGCTCTTTTTTGTAGATGATCACGGAGCAGGGAACTGGAACGACCGCCATCAGATGCCCCACATGTTTTATACTCTCCGTAATGAGTCATTCAGAAAAGTATATCCTTATCTGTATGCCCAAACATCATACTCCGCGGTATCGATGAAGGATGGTACCATTTTCTATAATACCTGGGTTTCTTCGGAAGTGTATAAAGCACGCCAGGTGTTTGATGAAGCCAGCCAGCTGTGGGATGGAAAAGCGCTTTTCAGCGTAAAAGCCAATTCAAGTGATCATGTTTTCATGTTCAGGCATCCGGATGACCTGTATGTGTATATGACAGGATTTAACGGCGTGTATAGGTGTGCCTATGACAAAAATAAGAAAGAACTGGTTTCGTCCGTACTCCATGTGGGAGATATAGGCGGAGGAGTCGGGTATGTTGACGCACCGGGTTCTTCCGCGCGGTTTGATCGCCCGCGTCAAGGGGTGTTCGTCAAAAATAAGGACTATGTGGCGCAGGGAAAAGTTGACGTATATGATTTCTACGTATGTGATCACTGGAACCATTGTGTCCGGAGGATTACTCCCGATGGTGAAGTCAGCACCCTTGCCGGACGTGGCAGTAGGGGCATTGATGGTAATGTGTCGGGCTGGATAGATGGTGAAGCCCGTGAAACAGCAAGGTTCAACCAACCCACAGGAATAACGTATGATGAAGAGGAGGAAATTTTTTATGTGGCAGATAATCAAAATAAAAGAATACGTACCATTTCCGTTGAGTAAATCAGATAAATCAAAGTGATAAAAACACAGAAAAGATGAAGAAATATATTCTAACCGTTTTATGCGTGGTTATATATGCAATGGGCATATCTGCCCAAAAAAAGAGTGTGCAAGTCTCCGGTACCATCTTGGATGAAACTGGTCTTCCCATGATCGGTGCGACTGTGGTCGTGCGGGACAAGCCAGGTTTAGGGGTAGCTTCCAATATTGACGGAAAATTCAATATAACAATTGAGCCTTTTCAATATCTCGTTTTCTCCTATCTGGGTTATGAAACCCAGGAGCATCTTGTAAAAGATGAGGACATGGTACTTGATATCGTAATGAAGGAGTCGGTATCCACAGTGCTCGATGAGGTGACGATCACCGGTGTGGGCGCACAGAAGAAAGTAACCGTCACAGGGGCGATCACTACTGTGGATGTGGGAACCTTGAAGACACCGGTTTCCAGCGTCACAAATGCCATAATAGGCAATGTGGCCGGGGTTTTGGGTATGCAGCGTTCAGGTCAGCCGGGGCAGAATACATCCGAATTCTGGATACGGGGAATTTCCACATTTGGAGGGAGTTCAAGCGCTTTGATCCTGGTGGATGGCTTTGAACGAAGTATGGATGAACTCAATATAGAAGACATCGAATCTTTCTCGGTGCTGAAAGATGCTTCCGCTACCGCCATTTACGGTTCACGTGGTGCAAATGGTGTTATCCTTATCAACACGAAAAGGGGGAATGACGGGAAAGTGGAAGTGACAGCCAAATCGGAATATACCTGGACCACCCGTACAAACACACCTAAATTCGTGGATGGTCTGACTTATGCTACAATGGCTAACGAAGCGCGTACCACCCGCAACCAAAGGCCCGTGTATAGTCCTTACGAATTGATGATGATTGATGAACAACTCGACCCGGATATTTATCCGAATGTAGATTGGATGGATCTTTTATTGAAAGATGGTGCTCCTACTTACCGTGCTTCCGTGAGTGTAAAAGGGGGAGGATCGAAAGCCAGGTATTATCTGTCGGGAAGCTTTCTGGACGAAGGAGGAATGTACCATGTAGACAAGAACATGAAAGATTACGATACCAATGCCAATTACCAGCGTTACAACTATCGCCTGAACTTGGATATGAACATCACCACATCAACGTTGATTCAAGTGGGTATCGGTGGAGCGCTTGAAAAAGCAAACCGTTCCGGAGCAGTCAGTGTAGACGATATCTGGTATTCGATATTCGGATACAATCCTGTCACGATGCCGGTGATGTATTCGAACGGATATGTCCCCATCATGCAGGGAGAAGATGCTGAATCATGGGAAAGGAAATACAATCCCTGGACCGCGGCTACACAAACGGGGTATACCGAGATATGGAAGAATACGATTAATTCCAATATCACTTTGGAACAGAAGCTTGATTTTATCACGCAAGGCTTGAAGTTTATAGGACGTTTCGGATACGACACGTTCAATGAAAACTGGATACAGCGTCGGAAAAACCCTGAGATGTGGAGAGCCGAGCGCCAACGCGATTCAGAAGGTAATATTGTGTTTAACCGTCTGGTTCCGGAGCGCTTAATGTCCCAGGGTTCTACAGCATCGGGCGACAGGAAAGAATTTGCTGAAGCGGAACTTTCATACGGGCGAGCTTTCGGTGATCACAATGTGTCGAGCGTGCTCAAATATACGCAAGATAATTATGTGAATACCTCGGCTTTTGGAGGAGATATTATGTCCGGTGTTGCCCGTCGCCACCAGGGATTGGCTGGAAATTTCTCCTACGGTTACATGAATCGTTATCTGCTCAATTTCAATTTTGGCTATAACGGTTCGGAAAACTTTGCCAAAGGGCATCAATTTGGGTTTTTCCCGGCTTATTCAGCTGCTTGGAATATCGCAGAAGAGAATTTTGTCAAGGACAATATCAACTGGTTGGGTATGTTCAAGATCCGCTATTCATACGGGGAAGTAGGCGTAGACGGAGTTGATCCGGATAAGCCCTGGACACGCTTTCCTTATCTGGCCGATTTTGGAAATTATGAGCGTAATACAGATGCGGGAAATCAGGAGATATCTTATAACTGGGGTGACATGAACAGTTATTTCGGGTATCCCGGTTTGACCTACACGAAGGTGTCTTCCAATAATGTCACCTGGGAAACTGCCAAGAAACACGATGTGGGAGTAGACTTGTACCTTTGGGGCGATAAATTCGGTCTTACAGTGGACTATTTCAATGAAAGGCGCGAAGGGATCTACATGAGCAGGGACTTTTTACCCGATATGGCAGGTATACAGGGGCAGAACCCTTCGGCCAACGTGGGGAGTGTCAAGACAAACGGATTTGACGGTAACTTTAAACTTGACCACAGGCTGGGTGATGTCGGTTTTCAGCTAAGAGGAAATTTCACCTACAGCAAGAATGAAATCACCGAAGCGGATGAAATGGTGAACCGTTATCCTTACCTCCGCCGTACCGGATACCGTGTGGACCAGGCGAAAGGCCTGGTGGCTTTGGGGCTTTTCAAAGATTATGAAGATATACGGAATAGCCCCCGTCAGGATTTCGGCGATCCTAGGGATATCATGCCGGGTGATATCAAATATAAGGATATAAACGGTGATGGCATTATCAATAATGACGATATTGTGCCGATTGGGGCTACAACACGACCAAACCTGATTTATGGATTGGGGCTGTCCGCTAACTGGAAGGGTTTTGATTTCAACCTACATTTCCAGGGTGCAGGAAAATCCCATTTTATCATCGACGGATTTACCTCGCATCCATTCATCGCCGGGGAGTGGGGAAATATACTGGAAAAGATGGCAAATGCCAACCGTTGGATTCTGGATGTCAACGAAGATCCGAATGCCGAATACCCCCGATTAAGTTATGGCGGAAATGCCAACAATTACCGTAATTCTACCTATTGGTTACGCGACGGTTCCTACCTCCGTCTGAAAACATTGGAGGCTGGATATACATTGCCAAAATCACTTACCACCAGGTTACGCCTGGAGAAAGTAAGGATGCATATTATCGGTCAAAATCTATTAACATTCTCCAGTTTCAAATTATGGGATCCGGAGATGGGAAGTTCCAACGGGATGAAATATCCGTTGGGTAAAACCGTGACATTCGGATTAACAGTTAATATCTAAAAATGAAAGTTTTATGAAAAATAAATATATTATATTGAGTATTATCGTTTGTTTGGGATTCAGCTTTCAATCCTGCTCCGATTATTTGAGCGTGGAGCGCTATTTCAATGACAGACAGGACCTGGAACGTATATTCAACAGCAGGGATTATACCGAACAGTGGTTGGCAAACGCCTACTACCAGTTGCTTTCCTTTAACCTGGAAATAGGACATGTGCGGTTTACGCTTACTAATTACTCAGATGACATGATTTTTACCGAGGGTGGTGCCGGCATATCTTTCTCGAATTACAAATTCGGCCAATATGGGCCGCAATACGGTGGAAATGCGGGCGCACTCATCTCTCATCCCTGGGATCAATCCTATGAAGGTATCCGTCAGGCTTCCATCTTTCTGCAATATGTTCATTCTGGGCCTGAGATTACCGAAGAAATGTACCAAGATTTAAAGGGACAAGCCTATTTCATAAGAGGTTATCTTTATTGGTTGCTGTTGAGGAAATATGGTCCCGTACCCATCCTTCCTGATGAGGGGATCGATTATGAGGCGTCATACCCGGAATTGGCCTATCCAAGGAATACCTACGACGAGTGTGTAAAGTATATCTCTGAACAGATGTTATTAGCTGCTAAATTTTTAAAAAGTAACCGGAGTAGTCGCGATGCTTCTCGTCCGACTAAAGGATCTGCATTAGCAGTGCGGGCAAAGGCATATCTTTATGGGGCAAGCCCGTTAATGAATGGAAACTCTGAGATGGCCGCTTTTGTAGATGACCAGGGACGACAACTCATTTCACAGGAATATGATGAGGAAAAATGGGCGAAAGCGGCAGCGGCAGCGCTGGATGTTATGAAGTTAGGAGAATATGAGATTTATGTCGCTCCTAAACGCAGCACTGGAGGGCTTTGGGGTGCCTATCCCAAGACAATAGATCCTCCGTATCACCCGGTGTATTCGGAGAAAACCTGGAAGGATGGTGGATGGTCGGATATCGACCCGTTGGATTCCTATCGAGCTTTGTTCAATGGCGATCTTTATGTCTCAGAAAATCCGGAATTGATTTTTTCTCGTGGCGACAACCAATTGGAATATGGTATACAATCAATGAGTCGTCACCAGATGCCGGTAAGCAAGGGGGGAGGATGGAATTGTCACGGTATTACAGGAAAGCAATGCGATGCTTACGCGATGCATGACGGCAAACCTTTTGACCGGAATACAAGCCTAAAAGGATTTACAGAGTATGATGGAGAATATCCTTTTTTGAGGAAGGATGTATGGAAGGAGTATGCTAACCGGGAACCCCGTTTTTATGCCTCTGTTGCTTTTAGTGGTGCCCATTGGGGTAATACGAGCGCGAGGGACGCGAATAATCGCGATTTTCAAACATTTTACTACTATGGGGAAGATGATGGGCGCAAAATCGTAAGTACCGATGATCGTTGGATACCGACCGGTATAGGGATGATGAAGTATGTCAATCCGAAGGAGAGTTATATGGATGGAACACCATATCCGAAAGTGGATCCTGCTATCCGCTATGCAGATATCCTGTTGATGTATGTCGAAGCGTTGAACGAGTTGACAACCACCCATCAGATCGCAGCATGGGATGGCGGTGAAACCTATTCTATCTCGCGTGATGTGGCGGCTATGAAGGATGCCGTGCTTCCTGTACGTTTACGGGCCGGATTACCCAACTATGATCAGATTGGCATTGGTGATCCCTATAACAACCCCGATGAATTGAGACGGGAAATCAAACGTGAACGCCAGATTGAATTCCTGGGTGAAAATCAGCGCTATTACGATCTTCGCCGTTGGAAAGATGCACCGGAGGAAGAAAGCCAGATGATTTACGGTTGCAATACAACTGTCCCAAAGGAATACAGGGAATACTTCTATGAGCAAGTAGTGGTGCCCAGCGTGCAAACATCATGGTCAATGAAACAATATTTCTGGCCGGTTGCTTACGAAGAATTGAAAAGAAATGCCCGCCTGACCCAGGCACCCGGATGGCCTTCATTTGATTAATTTAGCAATAAAAAATAAAGTTATAGTATGAAACATTTATATTTTTATTTGACTGTACTGATTGGTACATTTTTTATTCTTTCGGGTTGTAATGATGAGTGGGAAAGTGAATTATATATCCGGATGATATCATTGAAGGCGCCGATCAACAGAGACGATGTGTCAGTTATTTATTTAAGGTATAAGCCCGATAATGAAGTGGTTACTTTTAAAGTTCCGGTAATCGTAAGCGGATCACGCACAAATGACAAGGATTATACGGTCCGTATTGGCGTGGATAACGATACACTTAATTTCTTGAATCGTGATAAGTATACCGACCGCGCTGACTTGTATTACAGGCAATTGCCTGAAAATTTCTACAATTTTCCATCGCAAACCTGCCATATCCCGGCTGGGACCGACGTAGCACACTTTAACGTTGACTTCAACTTTTCAGGGATCGATCTTGTAGAAAAATGGGTTTTACCATTGACCGTCTTGCCCGACCCTTCCTACACTTTGAATACGTACAAAGGAAGGCAGAAAGCATTACTTTGGATAATGCCGTTTAATGACTACTCCGGCTCTTATAATGCAGCAAGTATGTATGTATACTTTGGGGATAATGATACCAAATATATGACAGCCAGTACCCGTGAGGCGAGAGTGGTTGACGAAAATACTATTTTCTTTTATGCCGGTATTACCGAAGAATTGGCGGAGAACAGGGGTGACTTTAAAGTGAAGTGTGAATTTCTGCCGCCGGATAATGTGACGGAAATAGAAAACGCAAATGCAAAGGATGGCAGCCCCCTTTATCTGAAAAAAGGAAAACTGGTATTAAGTGCCGAAAATCCGTCCTTGGAATTTGAAGTGCTGGGAGTGCCTACTTACGAGATCAAAGAAGAATTGGATATCGACCGGCCACATATCATTAAACGCTTTTTTACGCTGACAATGGAATACCAGTATAAGGATGCTGCTTCCAGCGAAAACATGGTATTTCCCTATAGATGTAAGGGTACCATGCTTATGCAACGTAACGTAAGTACATTGATTCCGGACGAAGACCAGGCTATATTTTGGTAATTTATGGCTGAGTCCACTTCGAGAAATCCCTTACTTTTTTATTTCTTGTTCATAAAAGTTGCGAAAGGAGTTTTATTTTTCAAACCCTGTCAGAATGATTTTATTTTTTTATATTTTTGAAAAATGTTTTTTAGAGAGGACTCAATAATAAAAAATGAACATTTCAAGAAGAAACTTTATAGGTCGCTCCGCGGCGGCCGTCGCAGCTGGCATGGTTGCACCGTCGCTGCTGGATGGATTCCACGGTTCATGGCGCATGTTCTGGGATTACGGAGGAGGTTTGCTCACCGACTGGGGCGTCCATCTCCTGGATATGGCGTTGTGGGGAATGGATATGGGCGAAATGCCAAATCGGGTTTTTGCCTCCGGTGGTAATTTCGCTTATCCCGGTAATATCGCCGAAACATTCGGCACTCTTTCCGTTATTTACGAATTTGATGATTTTACCATTCAATGGAACAATATCGCCGGGACAGAAACCGGTCCTTACGGGCGCAATTACGGCCTTGCCTTCAAAGAGACAAACGGAACCCTGATCGCCAACTGCGAAGGGTGGGAAGTCATTCCCGACCAAGATAAGGTGGAACCGGTATCGGCCCAACCCGATTATGAAGATCATAAAAAGCATGTGGCACAGTTTGTCGATTACATGAAACGACGCGACATGGATACTGCATGCCCCATCGGTAGCGGTAGCCTTTGTGCGAAATACGCCCATCTCGGGAATATCTCGGCGCGTGTGCAATCGGAATTGGTGTATGACGATGCGAAGAAAAAATTCAACAATCCGTCCGCTAATGAATTAATCCGACCATCCTATCGCAAACCGTGGGCATTCCCCGTTTTTTAGTACAGATTGTTTAAATTATTATATTGAAAATGAGACAACCGATTGCATATTGAATAGCGTATCCCCAAAAAAATAGAGGATGAAAGTCAGGCGCGCGGCAATAGCGATGTGTTTTAGCAGGGAATATATGAGATCCATGTACTCGATTGCTACGGGAACGAAACCTATGTGAACGGCCAAGCCGGGAGTGTCTACAAACAGACACTCCCGGCTTGGCGGATGCCATGCGTAAGCCCGGCGAATGGAATTCGTACGACATCATTTACACGGCTCCTATATTCAAAAAAGACGGAACCTATCGTATGCCGCCGTGGGGCACGTTATTGCAAAACGGCATCCTCCTGCAAAATAACACTACCATTCTGGGTACAACCGAGTATATCGGGTTTCCGCGAGTGAGGGAGTATAGTACCGGTCCCATGGCTAAAAATAAATTGTTTTAGTCTTGTTCCAAAGAGTTAATAATATTTTGAATTTGTGTTTTAAGAACAGGAATGTCATTTATAACTATATTCCATACAATATCTGCTTCGATTCCAAAATAGTGATGGACTATAATATTTCTAAAGCCTTTCATTTCGTACCAGTCAACATCCGGATAATGGCATCCTGTTCTATCCATTGTTTTTCAAAATTATCGTAGCTGTGAGGTATACTTGTGATATACTCTATTTTGGAAATACATTCAAGGATATGTCTCAACCGGAAAAGATCTTTATGTTTCATTGCTGTAGATTATTTTTAAGTCCTTCATAATATATGGTTTCAATTTTGGATGGGCATATTTTTCCGAGACCAGATCCACCTTTCTGTTCAATTTTTGTTCCAATTCTTCGTGAAGTCGCAGCAGATTTGTAAATTTTATAACCTCTTTCAACTGATACAAAATATCCACGTCGCTGTTTTCCGAATCTTCACCCCGGGCAACAGAACCGAAGATACCTATCCGTACGGGGTTGTACGGTAGCATCGCATTGATGATTATATCTATCTGGCTTTGCGGTAACATTTTGCTCGTTTATGATACAAATATAGCGAAAAGTTTTATAGCCGGAAATTCAAATCCAAACTAAATGATTCGGGTGGTTTTCACTCACCTGCTTGGGGATACGGAGTTTTTCATGTAATTTTGCATCTTGTTCAGGCCAAAGGGAAAGGCGACGGTATAGAAAGTTGAAAATGCTGCTTCCTCTTAACGCCGTACAATGAATGCATAACAGAAAATTTATATGATCACTTCCAGAGAGATTAGACAATCGTTTAAAGATTTTTTCCAGTCGAAGGAGCACCGGATCGTACCTTCTGCTCCGATGGTGATAAAGGATGATCCTACGCTGATGTTTACTAATGCGGGTATGAACCAGTTTAAGGATATCATCCTGGGAAATGTGCCGGTGAAATACCCCCGCGTGGCTGATTCTCAGAAATGCCTACGTGTGAGTGGTAAACATAACGATTTGGAGGAGGTGGGGCATGATACCTACCACCATACCATGTTCGAAATGTTAGGGAACTGGTCGTTTGGTGATTATTTCAAGAAAGAGGCCATAGCATGGGCGTGGGAATATCTGACGGGAGTGCTTCAATTGGACAAAGAGCGGTTGTACGTTACCGTATTTGAAGGGGCTGCTGAGGAAAACCTCGAACGGGATAATGAAGCGGCCACTTACTGGGAGGAATACCTGCCCAAAGAACGGATCATCAATGGCAATAAACATGATAATTTCTGGGAGATGGGTGACACGGGACCTTGTGGACCCTGTTCCGAAATTCATATTGATATACGCCCTGAAGAAGAACGGGAAAAGATAGACGGATTGTCGCTGGTGAACCAGGGTCACCCGCAGGTGATTGAAATATGGAACCTGGTATTTATGCAATATAACCGCAAAGCAGACGGCTCGCTGGAGCCACTTCCTGCGAAAGTAATCGATACCGGGATGGGGTTTGAACGGCTCTGTATGGCTGTGCAATGTAAATTATCGAATTATGATACCGACCTTTTCCAGCCGGTGATCCGCAAAATAGGGGAAATCAGTAACGCATTATATGGTGAAGATCCGGCCAAAGATGTGGCGATGCGTGTTGTTGCCGACCATCTGCGCACCATCGCGTTCTCTATTACTGACGGTCAGCTCCCTTCGAATGCCAAAGCGGGTTATGTGATCCGTCGTATCCTGCGTCGTGCAGTACGTTATGGCTACACTTTCCTGGGGATGCATGAATCATTTATATACAGGCTGATCCCTACGCTTATAGAGGTGATGGGTGATGCTTATCCTGAGTTGATCTCACAGCAAGGGCTGATTGAGAAAGTACTGAAGGAAGAAGAAGAGTCATTCCTACGGACGCTGGAGACCGGTATCCGGCTCTTGGAGAAAAACCTTCCCGAACAGGAGGGTGGGGTGATGAGTGGTGAAGTAGCTTTCCAGTTGTATGATACTTTCGGTTTCCCGCTGGATTTGACGGAACTGATCCTGCGCGAACATGGCATGATGGTGGACGTGGCCGGTTTTAATACCGAAATGGAGAAGCAGAAACAGCGCGCCCGGAATGCCGCCGCGGTGGAGACTGGCGACTGGACGAAAGTACGTGATGGCGATCCGGAGTTTACAGGATATGACGAAACGGAAACCGAGACCCGGATTCTCCGTTACCGCGCGGTAAAACAAAAAAACAGGGAATTCTTCCAGATTGTACTTTCCCGATCACCTTTTTATGCCGAAATGGGAGGCCAGGTAGGGGATACCGGTTGGCTGATTCCCGAAGAAGGGGAGAAGGTCGATATTTTTGATACCAAGCGGGAGAACAATCTTGCGGTTCATTTTACATGGAAATTACCGGCGGATATGGAAGGCACCTTTACTGCCCGGATCGATACGGAAAAGAGAACTGCTACGGAGTGTAACCATACCGCCACCCACCTGATGCATGAAGCACTACGCGAGGTGTTGGGAACACATGTGGAACAAAAGTGGTCGTATGTGTCGCCCGAGTTGTTGCGGTTCGACTTCTCCCATTTCGGGAAGATGACGTCCGAAGAGATCCGTGAGGTGGAGCAACGGGTAACGGCTAAGATCCGTAGCAATTTTCCTATCGAAGAACATCGTCATGTACCCATCGAAGAGGCGAAAGCCCAGGGAGCGATGGCGCTGTTTGGTGAGAAATATGGTGACGATGTGCGTACCGTCCGTTTCGGATCTTCTATCGAACTGTGTGGAGGGACCCATATCTCTTCTACCGGAAGGATCGGCACCTTCCGTATCATTACCGAGAGTGCTATTTCTGCCGGTGTACGTCGTATAGAGGCGGTAACGGCCAAGGTGTGTGAAGAATACCTTTACGCGAAAGAGGATGCGATAGTCGAGATAAAAAATCTGTTGCATAACGTGCCTGATGTGATGCAAGGGGTTCGCCGGCTACTTGCGGAAAATGAGGAAAAGGAAAGAGAATTAAGGGAATATGTGAAAGAGAAGACAGAACAGTTGAAACAGCGGATTATCGACAAGAAACAGGATATCCATGGTATAACCCTCTTTAAGGTGGTCATACCGATGGGACCGGTGGATGTGATAAAAGATATCGCTTATCAACTGAAGGGTCAGTTTCCGGAGAAGATGATGTTCGTTGCCGGTACCGCTACAGAAGGAAAACCCAGCCTGACGGTGATGCTGACTGACGATCTGGTAGCCGGAGGATTACATGCAGGCAATATGATACGTGAAGCCGCCAAACTAATACAGGGCGGAGGCGGCGGGCAGCCTCATTTCGCTACCGCGGGAGGTAAGAACCCTGATGGAGTAATTGCGGCGGTAGAACTGATTGTACAAAAGTTGGATGAATATTAGCACTTCGTGCGTTATTCGCTTCGCGTTATTCATGCTTCGCATGTTATTTGTGCTTCGCACGTAGTGCAACCGACAACTGAATAACAACTGAACAACAATCGAATAACAACTGAATCACAATCGAATTCCAATCGAATCACAATTGAATAACTATCGAATCACAACCGAATCATTTCCAGCACCCGCCTCCATGCAGCCGGGTGTTGTTTTTTAAACCTCCGTACTTTGCTGTCCCTCCGGGCTGTTTTGAGCCATTTGCGCCAGTAGAGGGCAAAATAGAAGGTGAGCGGCATCAGGATAAAGTAACCGAGCACCATAAGCCAGTCCTTTGTAACAGCCCCAACGAGAAGTGACTGGATCAGGTCGAATATAGGAATAAAAAGGAGTCCCGACGCGTATCTTGCCGATGGGATAAACTGCTTGTCCTTGAAAAGCCCTGTCAGCTTCTTATTGAGCAAGATGGGGAATATGCCGTTCAGGAAACCGAAAAACGCTACGGGGGCGGAAAGGATAAGTACCGCATAACGGGCAAAAAGATGGCGTGCAGAGGATATTTTTCCTATCCGGTCTTTTGAATTGAGCCCGTTTTCTTTCAGCAGAGCATAGGCTTGGCGGAAACCGGCTGTCTTTTGATCGAATTCCCCCCGGTCATTTTCATACAGCTCATCCAGTTTCCTGACGATATAAAGTGCTGCCTGGAGAAAACCGTCTTTTCTCTCAGGGAATTTTTCCCGTGCTATCCGGTCGCCATTCCAGTCAATGGCGTGGCAATACTCGTCATAAAAATCTTCATTCCATATATTTACGACCATCGAATTGAGCCGATTTTCCAGTTCCTGCCTCAATTGGTTGATGGCTAAAACGGGATTCTCATTATAGATATCCTTGTAGTCGGCGACTTCGATAGGGGTGCCGAAAGTGACATAAGCATCCGACAAGAAAGCAAACATATCCCTGTAGTAAATAGATACGGGAATGATCTGGCTCCGGAGTTGAAAGTCGACCGAAGCCTCGGTGGGTAATATAATGCGGGGGACCGCTTTTTGTATAGGAAGCAATGACTGTTTCGGATTATGTCTCGCTTCGGGAAAGAGCGCGATAGGATTATTCTTGCGCAGGATGCGGGCAGCATTGTCGAAGATCTCACTGTTCTTATCGAGGTTATCCTTGCCGTCACGAATCCGGAAGACCGGCATGATGCGCATTCCTTTCAGCAACCATGCAACAAACTTCTTTTTGAAGATATCGGCACGGGCCAGAAAAACGATCTGTTTACGGTAATGGCTGGAGAATACCACCATTAATGCATCTATCAGTGCGTTGCGGTGGTTGGGTGCATAGATAATGGGTCTGTCCTTCGATACATTCTCCTTTTTTCCGGTGAACACCATCTTTCTGAAATTCATTCTCAGGGGGATGCTCACCGTTATCTGGGCCAACGTATATCGAAAATCATAACGGTAAATCATATATTGGAAGTTTTGAACAATATTCTAAGGACATGAATTGGTTTAATACACATTTTCGTCAGGCAAATTTATTGCATTATTTCAGGGGTGACCGCGCGCCTTCTCCAGTAAAACGCCAGCATGAGTCCGGCGATGATATGCCATATACCCCACCATGCAGCAATAAAAGCCATTCCTCCCAAATGCAGTTCGGGTGGGAATATCCTTGGGTTAAAGATCAGCGCGAGCCCCAGTCCGGAGTTCTGGATGCCGGTCTCGATGGAAATGGTCCTGCAATTGATCTCACTTACTTTTAACGACTTTGGCAAATAATATCCGCTTAAAAAGGCCAGCCCGTTATGGATGATCACTAAGAAGAATATCAGATGGATATACTGGAGGAACAGGTCGAAATTCCCTGCCAGCGCCGCCACGATGAAACCGACGAAAAAGATGACAGAAGCGGCCTGTACCGACTTGTCGACCTTTCTGGTAAATTTCGGGAATTTCATCCCCACAAACATGCCTAAGATTACGGGGATACCCAGGATCAGGAAGACGGTGCGGAACATCTCCACCGGATCAATTGTTATAGGAACCAAAAGAGGGGAGTGTTTGGCATAGAGCCCGCCCCAGAATGCAAAATTGAATGGAGTCATAAAAAGGCTCATTACGGTGGTGATGGCGGTAAGGCTCACCGACAGAGTGATATTCGATTTCGATATGGAGGAGATCAGGTTGGATACGTTGCCGCCGGGACAGGCTGCCACCAGGATCATCCCTATGGCAACGGCCGTACTGGGACGCAGGATGATCACCAACACAAAAGTGAGTGCCGGCAGCAATATATATTGTGCGATAACCCCCAATAATACCGGCTTGGGGCTGAGAAACAATGTCTTAAAGTGTTGAGGCTTGATGCTTAACGCCACCCCGAACATAATAAAGGCAATGGCGATATTCATCAGGTTGACACTCTCCTGGTTAAAATGTAACCGGATAGTGTCGAGCTGTTCCAGATTCCCGAAAAGGGAAAGTAACGGAGTGAATTGCATTGGACGACTGAATGATTTTAGCTGCAAAGTTAGCATTTCCTGTAAGAAATACTAACTTTGTAAAACATCTAAACAAAACTCCTATGGGTACACCCCTTGCCGAACGGCTCCGGCCGCAACACCTTGATGAACTGATCGGACAATCGCACTTGATCGGTAAGGGAGCTGTACTGCGCCGGATGATCGACTCGGGAAGGATACCTTCCATCATCCTCTGGGGTCCTCCCGGTGTGGGGAAGACCACTCTTGCCAATATCATCGCCAATACCTTGAATGCCCCTTTTTACAAGCTGAGCGCTATCAATTCGGGGGTAAAGGACGTGCGTGAAGTGATTGACAAAGCAAAGAATAACCGTTTTTTTGAATCTGCCGCTCCTATTCTTTTTATCGATGAAATCCACCGTTTCAGCAAATCCCAGCAAGATTCCCTGTTGAATGCCGTGGAGACCGGTATTGTTACATTGATCGGTGCTACTACCGAAAATCCTTCGTTTGAGGTAATTCGTCCATTGCTATCCCGTTGCCAGGTATATGTGTTGAAACCGTTAGAGAAGAAAGAACTGGAGCAGCTATTGAATCGTGCACTTACCGAGGATATTATTCTAAAAGAGAGGAAAATAGAAATTAAAGAAACGGATGCGTTGTTCCGTTTCTCAGGTGGAGATGCCCGGAAACTGCTCAATATCCTGGATCTCACCGTCTCTTCCGACAGTGATGGTGATGAAGCAATCGTGATCACCGATAAGATGGTGACCGAGCGGTTGCAGGAGAATCCGGCTGCTTATGACAAGGGAGGTGAGATGCACTATGACATCATCTCCGCTTTTATCAAGTCGATAAGGGGAAGTGATCCCGACGCGGCGGTTTACTGGTTGGCCCGGATGGTAGCGGGTGGGGAAGACCCCAAATTTATCGCACGCAGACTGGTTATTTCAGCTGCCGAGGATATCGGCCTGGCAAATCCCAATGCGTTGTTGTTGGCCAACGCCTGTTTCGATACATTACAGAAGATCGGTTGGCCGGAAGGGCGTATCGTATTGGCGGAGACCACTGTTTACCTGGCCGCATCCCCTAAAAGTAATTCCTCTTATATGGCGATTGAAAACGCTATGGCGAAAGTGGAGCAGACGGGTAACCTGCCCGTACCGTTACATCTGCGCAACGCCCCCACCTCTTTGATGAAAGAACTCAGCTACGGCAAGGAATACAAGTATGCACACGATTATGAAAATAATTTCATAAAGCAGGAATATCTTCCCAAAGAATTGAAAAACAGTCGTTTTTGGGAACCTCAGTCCAATCCCGCCGAATCAAAGATGAACGATCTTATGCGAAAACTCTGGGGAAACAAAAAATAATCAACCAACCTTCCCACTTTTCGCTTCACGCAATCTACTATCGCTCGGCAAACCCAAGTAAACTTGTTTTTGCACTCACTTACTCGCAGATTTCCACTTTTCACCTAACCACTCAATCACTCAATCACTTAGGCACTTAACCTAGTACCAAGTTACTCCCCTGTCATACGGCGAACTGCGTTCGTCCCATTTCAAATCCTGCAGTAGTGAGGCGTTGGCCCGGATAGTGAAATTATAAGATTTATAGGGTCCTATGGGAATAAAGCTGGCCGACATACTCCAGCAGTGCAGGTTACGGGTGAGTGTACAGTTGATGCTGGTGAATTTTTTCAGTTCGAAATTGTAATCGGTATTGAATGTGAAATTCCAGTTCTTGGTAGGCTGGATGGAGCCACTCAGCCCGAAATTATGGGTGAGTTTCCCGTTATACTCCATACGCTCTTTATTGAAAGTCCCATATCCATACCGCATACTATAATTAAATGAAAGATTCCAATTCACCGAATTCTTCAGATAACCGTCACTGTCGAATTCCCCCATCGAGTTGTCGGATTGGTCGAAAGCGCTCCTTTGCGGGGCTTCTTCATAGGGGTTTGCCCCCATTGTGCCGTCGTCCGGCAAATTTGGATCCGGCTCATTTTCATCCTTGCCGGCACCTTCATCTCCCCGTCCGAACCATTTTTTAAAAGTATCCTGGTTGAGTGAATAAGAGAAAGAGGTTCCCGTATTCATCAGTTTTCCGAATCCTTTGCCGTTGAGAATCCTTAATTTGTCTACCGCCCGGGGGTTACCGTTTTGATCCAGTTCATAGAGATAGGGATCCCACGTGGCATTAAGGCTGAGGGTGTATGATTTCGATAGTTTCAAACGGAGATTGGAATTGATCATGCTCCATTTCATAGAATCGGCCATCATATTATAACTGAAATTGATTCCCAGATCATCGATCAGGCTGATCTTTTTTATCCCCGTGGAATCTTTGTCGCTTCGCACTTTCATCTCAAGGTTATTCTTGAAATCAAAACCGATACTTCCGCTTTCACCTCGGGGAGCGGTACCGAATATCATGGCGGAGTAAGGCGAATAGGTGTATTCCACATCTTCGCCATACTCGTTCCTGTAAGTATAGGTTTCGTAGAAGTTGTATTTCGGGTCACCGAAATCAGGCGTATAACTCACGCTGATGCTGGGCGTGAAGACGTGGCGTATAGCTTGTACTTTATCGCCGAACATTTTCCAGGGGGTATACATACCGTAGAACTTTGTCTGGGCACTGATGGAGGTGCTATAATTATAGACACGCTTAAACCCCTGGATGGTGTCTACGGGGACATGCCTCTTGGCAACGGGGTCCCAGGCTTGCTTTTGTGCGCCGGTGTACCAACGTTCGGTATAATTGAATGAAGGTGATATCTGGATAAAGTCGAAAAGGGTAAAGGTGGCACTTACAGGAATATTATGTTTCATCCCGTTTGTCCAGTCGCGTACGAGGCTCGATTTTAAGAACAGGTCTTCCTTGGTGGTAATGGAATTACGGAATTCACCGGAATAACTCATCGATATTTTTTCGTACCACCGCTCATCGCCCACCGCATTCTTTCGCTTAAAGGGGTATATACGGCTCATATTCATGGAGAGGTTGGGTAATGTGGCGGCGATGGTGGAATCACGTGACACCTGGTTGATGCTCATGGTAGCCGAGAGGCTCCAGGGAGAATCGGGGAAACGCTGGGTGATATTCACACTGGAACTCTTGGTGTTGTTGGAGGCTTCCCGTGAATAGAGACGGCTGAGGTCCCTGTGGTTATTCCTGCTGGTGGAAAAGTTTACGCTGGCAGAGAGCGTGCGGTACATATTAGCCTTTGGATCCTGTGAATGAGTCCAGTTGATGCGGAGGTCCTTTGCTACGGAATAGGCTTCGGGTACTACGTCTTTCAATTCTTTCTCACCGGTGACCGTGGTGAGGGAGTACACATTGAAGTTGCCGGAATATTTATACCGCTTGCGGTAGTTGGAACGTGCTCCGATCCCCCATGAACCCTTTGTGTACCACTCTCCCGTCACAGCGAGATCTATATAATCACTTAACGCAAAATAATAACCACCGTTTTGGAGGTAAAAGCCGCGGGTCATCTCATCTCCATAGCTCGGCATGATAATCCCCGACGAATAGGTTTTTGTAAAAGGGAAGAAGGCGAAAGGCAGCACAATGGGAAATAGCGGCACATCGGCAACTACCAGCCATGCGGGGCCGGTAACCACATCCTTATCCGGGCGCACTTTTGCTTTAGAGAGGTTCAGGTAGAAGTGCGGATGGTCATGCTGGTCGCAGGTGGTATATTTCGCATTCCGCATATAGAAAGAGTTGTCGGGATTCATTTTCGCCTCATTGGCTACGATATGCCCTTCTCCCTGCTGGGTAATCACATTGTTGATAAAAGCTTTGCGGGTATCGAAGTTATAGCGAACTTTCTTCATTTCATACTCCATTCCTCCTTCTGAGAAGACGGGATATCCGAATTCTTTTCCTGCCGAATCAAGGCCGAAAGTGGACGAAACAATATTGCTGTCCAGGTCCATAGTAATGAATTCTCCTTTAATGGCCAGATCTCCGTATTTCACATCGGATTCCCCGTAAAGATAACCCATGTTATTGCCGGTAAAAACCATAGAATCCTGGGCTGTATAAAATACGGGAGCCTCCAGCACCTCTTTAGTGGATATTGAGTCGGGGCTCGCAGGCACTGAGTCGGGTTTTATCAATATAGAGTCGGGACCCGGAGAGAGGGAGTCAGGGGGAGGGGTGAAAGAGTCTGGGGGTATTGAAAGAGAGTCAGGAGATCCCGAAAGAGAATCTGGAATTGCGACGATTCGATATGCAGTACCTGTTGCTGCAGCTGTTTTGCGAACAAAGAAGCCTTGCAAAAAGATGACCAGCAAAAAGTATAAAAGTATATATCGTAATAGTTGCCTCATGCGGAATCAGCAGTTAGCGTATGGTTTTGAACGCAAAACTACACATTAATGGATTAATTCGCAGCAAAAATAATAAAAAGAAACTTAAGACTGGCCGATTAGCTTTTTTTTAAGCAAGCCGAAGTCATTGGGTAAAGTGATCGATTGCTTTTTGTGTTGCATAAAAGCAGCCAGGGCACTGGGTATCTGTATCGGAATGCCGGTGCATGCCTCGACCGTTTCTTTGAATTTAGCCGGATGTGCGGTAACCAGGAAAATACCCGTTTCGTCTGGTTTTTTCCCCTCTTTCAATGCCAGGTAAGCACATGCGCCATGAGGGTCGAGCAGGTAGCCTGATCCCTGATAAACATTCTTGATGGCCTTACTGATCTCCGTATCGTTATATCGGTAGGATGAGATGTCGTTAGTGATTGCTTTGTGCGAATGTCTGTAAAGGTCGAGAATACGGTCGAAATTGCTGGGAGCACCTACATCCATGGCGTTGGCAATGGTCTGTACCGATGCCCTCGGATTATATCGTCCAGTCTGGAGGTATTCCCGGAAAACATCATTTCGATTGTTGGCGGCAATAAACCTATCCACGGGTAGCCCCGTTCGTTTGGCGAAAAGTCCCGCGGTAAGATTCCCCAGGTTCCCGCTTGGCACTGAGAATACCGTCTTTGAGAATTGTGTTTGCTGTATTAATTGGGCATAGGCCCAAAAGTAGTAGAATGATTGGGGAAGGAACCTGGCCACGTTGATTGAATTGGCGGAGGTGAGTTTTAGCCGGGTATTCAGCCCCTCATCCATAAATGCTGATTTCACCAGGGCCTGGCAATCGTCGAACGTGCCGTCTACTTCCAGGGCTGTTATATTTTGCCCCAGGGTGGTGAACTGGGCTTCCTGCATGTCGCTCACCTTTCCGGAAGGATACAGTACGAATACCTTGATCCCTTCCACGCCCAGAAATCCATTGGCTACCGCACTGCCCGTATCGCCCGATGTAGCTACCAGTACATTTATCTCCTGCTGCTCCTCTTTTACAAAGTAGGAGAGCATTCGCGCCATAAAACGGGCACCTACATCTTTAAAGGCGAAAGTAGGGCCATGAAACAATTCCAGCGCATAAATTCCGTCTTCCACATTCTTGAGTGGTATCTCAAAATTCAATGTGTCATCGACAATGGCATCCAGCTCTTCTTTCGGGATATCCTCTCCGAAAAAGGCCTCTGCAATAGTTTTGGAGATATCCTGCAATCCGGAATTCTCTATTTCATCAAAAAAGTTTTTAGGAAGACGCGCAATCCTTTCAGGCATATAAAGTCCTCTGTCCGGAGCCAGCCCTTTTACCACTGCTTCCTGCAGGGAAACGACGAATGCTTCTTTATTTGTACTGTAATATTTCATTGTAATTCGGTTGTAATTCGGTTGTAATTCGGTTGTTGTTCAGTTGTTATTCAGTTGTAGTCGGTCGGTATTCGATTGCAATTGAGCTACGTGCGAAGCACGAATAACAGCGAAGCGAATAACGTGAACGAAGTGAGCGAATAACTATCGAATAAACGCCTTCATAAACTGGTCGCCGTAGAGCAACCCGTAACTTCCCTCTTTTGCGGCAAACTCATCATATACCTGCACGCTGTCGGGTTCAATATCCCGGTGATAGATCAGAAACGGAATAGGCTCGCGGGTATGCGTCCGTATGGCGCAGGGAGTAGGATGGTCGGGCAGGATGGCGATAGTAACCGGTTCGTCCCATTGTAAAGTCTCCTCATAGATGGTTTTTACAATACGGGTATCCAAGTATTCAATGGTTTTCATTTTCAACGGTGCATCCCCTTCATGCCCCGCTTCATCACTGGCTTCGATATGGAGATATACGAAATCTTTTTCTTTCAGTGCTTTAAGGGCTGCTTGAACTTTACCTTCATAATTCGTGTCGTAAAGGCCTGTAGCTCCTTCTACCATAATCACTTCCAATCCTGCATACACACCAATTCCCCTGATCAAATCCACAGCAGAGATCACAGCTCCGCTTCTGATCGGGAACATTTCGCTGAGCGGCCTCATTTTAGGACGGAATCCGGGCGACCAGGGCCAGATGCTGTTGGCCGGGGCTTTTCCTTCTTCTACTCTTTTTTTGTTAATAGGATGATCAGCCAGTATTTCCTGAGAGGCAAAGATCAATTTGTTCAAAGCCTCGGCAGTCGGCCTTGCTTCTTCGTTGTCGGGTTGGATCAGATGCGGTCGGAACGGTTGTTCCGGAATATCGTGAGGAGGGGTGCAGCGGAGTCGCTTGTCACCACCTTTCATTTTCAGCAGGTGACGATAGGAAACCCCGGGGTAGAAACTAAACGTGTCGTTCCCCAATTTGCTGTTAAGGAATTGGATCAATTCTGCGGCTTCGGGGGTAGAGATATGTCCCGCCGAATGATTTTTCAACAGGTTGCCGTCGAGACAGACCAGGTTGCAGCGCATTCCCATCTCTCCCGGCAGGATATCTACTCCCATGCTGGCCGCTTCCAACACACCGCGTCCCTCATATACGGTGGGGACATCATATCCCATGACTGAGAGGTTGGCGATTTCACTCCCCGGGGCAAACCCTTCGGGAACAGTGTGTAACAATCCGTTTCTGCCTTTTTGTGCCAATAGATCCATATAGGGTGTGGCAGCCGCCTGTATCGTTGTTTTGTTTCCCAATGAGGCAATGGGTTCGTCTGCCATCCCGTCGCCAAGGATTATTATATATTTCATAATTGTTCGATTGTAATTCGGTTGTAGTTCAGTTGTTATTCAATTGTTATTCGGTAGGTATTCTATTGCAATTGAGTTATCCCGTAAAGCGGGAAATAACAGCGAAGCGAATAACGGCGAAGCCGAATAACAACAGAATTGGCGAAGCCGAATAACAATAGAATTGAATAACTATCGAATATTTGCAATTGAGATGATATCTGAAAATACGCCCGCGGCGGTCACACCCGCGCCGGCTCCATACCCTTTGATCACCATGGGATATTCGTTATACCGCTCGGTAGTGATCATGATGATGTTATTGCTACCCTCCAGATCGTAGAAAGGATGTCCCTGTTCCACCTCACGCAGTCCCACTTCACAGTTGCCATTGTCATACGAAGCCACAAATCGCAGCCGTTTTCCCTCTTTCGCCAGTTCTTGTCGCCGGGCTTCGAACAGTGTATCCATCTCAGGGATGGTTTGCCAGAATGCTGAAAGTGAGCCGTCAAAATATTTCTGGGGAACAAAGAGATTTTTCTTTACATCCGACTGGTTTACGTGGGCACCTGCTTCACGGGACAATATCACTAACTTCCGTATTACATCCAACCCACTCAGATCTATGCGTGGATCGGGTTCGGCGAACTGTGCGTCGACCGCCATCCGAATGGCCGTGCTGAACGGGATATCTTCACTCAGCGTATTAAAGATAAAGTTTAAAGTGCCGGAGAGTACTGCTTCCAATTTCACTATCTTGTCGCCCGAGTTGGTCAGGGAGTTCATCGTGTTGATAATGGGAAGTCCTGCACCTACATTCGTTTCGAACAGGAATTTCACACCTGTCTTGCGGGCAGTTTCTTTCAGGTAGTGGTAGCTCTCATAGTCGGATGAGGCGGCGATCTTGTTGGCGGTGACCACCGAAATATTTTTCGCCATCAGTTCACCGTATAGTTTCGCAATATCTGCGCTTGCCGTACAATCGACAAATACGGAGTTGAAGATATTCATTTTAATGATTTCATCACGGATGCGTCCCGGAGAACTCTGCACGCCGTTTGTCATCAGCGTGTCGAAATACCCGTCCAGGGGGATTCCTTCACGGGTGAATAACGCTTTACGTCCATTGGCTATACCTACTATATTGATTCTTAGTTTATTTTGCTCCTTGAGCGTATTTTGCTGTTGCTTGATCTGCTCCAACAGGTTGCCACCCACCGTACCGGTACCGACGATAAAGAGATTCAACTCCTGATAGGGTGAGAGGAAGAAAGAGTCGTGGATCACGTTAAGCGACTTCTTCAGGTCGGATTTGGCGATCACGCAGGAGATGTTGGTTTCCCCTCCCCCTTGCGCCAAAGCCACAATACTGATGCCATTCCGTCCCAAAGCACCGAAAAATTTCCCGGCAATACCGGGTACATGCTTCATATTCTGTCCGACAATAGCAATCGTCGCCAGGTCATATTCCACTATGATATCATTGATACTTCCCATCCCTATTTCATGCGCAAACTCTTTTCTGAGCACTTGTTGTGAAAGGACTGCATCCTGTGATCTCACACCAATGGAGGAACTGTTTTCCGATGATGCCTGTGAAACGATAAATACGCTGATGCCATTGTCTGCCAGCGCAGAGAAGATACGTTTGTTTACACCGATGACACCTACCATCCCTAATCCCTGGATAGTAATCAAGGCAGTATCGTTGATCGATGAGATACCTTTTATGATCTTTCCATTCCGTGTGGGTTGAATATTCCGGATTAACGTACCTTCCGCCTCAGGATGAAACGTGTTTTTGACCCGGATGGGGATATTCTTATGATAAACAGGGAAGATGGTGGGAGGATAGATCACCTTTGCCCCGAAATTGGATAGCTCGATCGCTTCGGTAAACGAAAGCTCGTCGATGACATAGGCTGAGTTGATAATTCTGGGATCGGCTGTCATAAACCCGTCTACATCGGTCCATATTTCCAACACGGAAGCATCCATTGCCGCTGCGATGATGGCGGCCGTATAATCCGACCCTCCCCGTCCCAGGTTGGTGATATCATTATTGTCGTTACTTGATGAGATAAAACCCGGTACCAACGCTACATGAGGAGGGGGCATCTCTGAGAATGTTTTACGGATCAACTCATTTGATCGTGTCAGGTCGGGAATATGGTTGCGGAATTGTTTGTCTGTCTTGATGAACTTCGTGGCATCGTATAGTTGCGCCATATGGATCACTTTGCTGATGATCAGCGAAGACAGGCGTTCACCGTAACTGACGATCTTGTCGGAAGTCTTTTGTGAGAGGTCGCCAATAAGGAATACCCCTTGTAAAATGTTGCGTAACTCTTCGAACAACTGGCCTGTCTTTTTTCTTAATGCTGACTTGTCTTCCGGAGAGGAGATCATCTTTTCGATCAAATCTTCATGACGCAGGATTATTTCGTCGATCAGCGGTTTGTAGCCAGCATTGCCGTTCAATGCAAAATCGGCAGCCAGTAACAGGCGGTCTGTTACACCACCCAGCGCCGAAACTATCACAATGACGGGCTCCCTCTCTCTTTCTATGATTTTCTTGACTCGTTGTAAACTATCGGGATCACCTACGGATGTTCCCCCGAATTTCATCACCTTCATAACGACTATATTTTTTTATCTAACGTGATTGAACCAATTTATGGATTGTATGATTTGACGACCCTCGATTTTCGGGAAATATTGATGATTATTTGACTCTCATTCGATCAAATAAAATAATTTGACTCTCATTCGGTCGTCGAACGTTGTTTCTCGTCAATAACAGACGAGTCGGGCTGTGAAAATTTACATAACCCCCTAAGGGGTCATGGTCATAGTAGGGGTAGTATGGAGGTATGTTGAATACAATCTCTGCATTGAGAACATATAAATTTGTTGCAAAGATAGCGGAATAATTGATAAAATGCAATAAAAAGTCAGAATATAGATGTTTTTTGTCTTCCATTTTTTACTACAGAAATAATGCTTATTTTTGTCTGCTGTAATTTACACCCATCTTGTTCAGGTACCGGCAAAAAAAACGTCATAATGAAACTAACAAACTTTTTGGCTCTTTTCCTTCTCGTAACCTTCCCTTCAATATCCCAGGAGAGTTCTTTTTTTGAGAATCCCGTTATTTCCGGAGATATGGCCGACCCTTCCATCATCAGGGTGGGAGATACTTATTATGCGACAGCCACTTCTTCAGAATGGGCTCCCTTTTACCCGGTATTTACATCGACAGATCTGATCAACTGGGAACAGGCCGGGCATGTTTTTAACGAGAAACCGGAATGGACTTCCCATTCGTTCTGGGCTCCGGAATTATATTATCATAATGGGACTATGTATTGTTATTATTCTGCACGGCGGAAATCGGACAATCTTACCTATATCGGTGTGGCCACGGCAGAAGGTACTTCCCTCTGCTTTAAGGATCACGGCCTTATTGTGGAGTTGGGCTCCGAAGCTATCGATGCTTTTGTGTACGATGATAACGGGCAACTATACATCACCTGGAAAGCATACGGACTCGATAAACGTCCGATAGAACTGCTGGGCAGCCGGTTGTCGGATGACGGGTTGCGATTGGAAGGAGAACCCTTTTCATTGTTGAAAGACGACGAGGAAATTGGTATGGAAGGACAGTATCATTTCAAACAGGGCGATTATTATTATATCCTCTATTCGGCGAAAAGCTGTTGCGGCCCTTCAAGCGATTATGACGTGCGTGTTGCCCGATCCAAACATTTTAAGGGGCCTTATGAAAAATACGGGGGAAATCCTATCCTTTCCGGTGGAGATGGGGTTGGCGGAGATGGGGATTTTATTTCCGTTGGCCATGGAACCGCCGTGAAGGTGCCTGATGGGCGGTACTTCTACCTGAGTCACGGATATCAGTCGGGCGATGCCTTTTTTTTAGGGAGACAACCGGTTTTGCATGAACTGGAAATAACTGATGAGGACTGGGTTCGTTTTACCACGGGCAAGCAGGCCGTAATCAGGCAACCCGTTCCATTTGAAGGCACCATGCAGAAACGGATATCCGGTTTTAAGGATGATTTTTCCGGGGAGACTCTGAAGGGAGGAAAATTGGGGGGGAAAACACTGAAAGGGAAAACACTGAAAGGGAAAACACTGAAAGGAGAAACATTGAAGGGCGAAACGCTGAAAGTGGAGTGGACATGGAACTATCCTTATGCAGATATAAATGCCACCCTGAAAAATGGAGAACTGATATTGACCGGAAAGCCGGTAGGCGGGAATGAGCATGGTACAGCCCTTTGTCTGCGCCCGCAAACAACCCATTACAGTTATCAGGCAAAAATCAATAATATCAATGATAGTTTCAAGGGGCTCACTATGTATGGGGATGATAAAAATCTGGTTGCTTTCGGTATCGCGGGTAACCGGGTCGAACTGAGGTTGGTAAAGGAAGGTGACGAATCGGTTCTTTTCCGGACTGTTCCTGAGAAAGAAATTTCCCATTTTAAAATTGATGTGGAGAGGGGATGTTTCCTCACCTTTTCTTATAGCGAAGATGGGAGTTCATGGGTGAAGGTGAACGATACTCCTGTCTATACGGCATTTCTGGTACGGTGGGACAGGGTGGCCCGTCCCGGATTGATCCATATCGGAGAGGCCGAAGCGCCTGCAGTGATCGATTACTTTGTATTAGACCTTTATTATTCATCCGGATTAAACAATTAATCAATTAAAAGTATAACATATCTATTATCTATTTCTATGAACATTTTATCAACTATTTTGCGATTAACCGTATGCATGCTGATAGGTTTGCAGGTTTTGACCCTTGTCTCCTGCGAAAGCAAGCGGCCAAAAAAAGAGTGTCCCACTTTTGAAGAGATGCAGGATCCTACAAACGATACGTTATCCGACTGGTCGAATGTACCTGCAGGATTACAGGCCTCGTTTATTTCGATTGACGACAAGTTGCCTAAATCGGTGGCACCGGAGGTATCCATCAATAGGAGTGTATCGGTCTCCGGTTGGAAAGGCGAGAAGGTGTCAGCCCAACTACTGTTATGGTCGGCTGAAGATATCGATCAGGTAGAATTGGAATTTGCCGATTTTGATTCGGAGGGAAGCAAGCTGCCGGCTTCTGTCGCACAGGCAAGGTTTGTCCGTTATGTGATGACCGATGAATTCGGCCCTGGTTGCGGTTACCGTAAACCGGAAGATTTCCCGGCATCGCTGGCTGCCGATATGCTGGATAACCTGGCATGTTTCAATATGGAAGCAAAAAGTGTAAGGCCGGTCTGGCTGACTATCCATATCCCTTCCGATGCTGTTGCGGGAGATTATAAAGGCAAACTGAAGCTGTATGCTGCGGGAAGTGCCGTAGGGGACTTTGAAATAGCACTGAATGTGGTGGACCAGGTACTGCCTGAACCGTCGGAATGGCTCTATCACCTCGATTTGTGGCAACATCCTTCGGCTGTGGCACGGGTACATAATCTGGAGGTGTGGAGTGATGCCCATTTTGAAAAAATGAAACCGTTGATGCAAATGCTGGCTGATGCGGGACAAAAAGTGATTACCACTACCCTGAACAAAGACCCCTGGAATAATCAATGTTACGATGCGTATGCCGATATGATCATATGGACGAAAAACAAAGACCAGAATTGGACTTTCGACTATACCATCTTCGACAAGTGGGTGCAGTTCATGATGGATCTGGGTATCGACAAGATGATCAACTGCTATTCGTTGCTTACCTGGAACAACCAACTACATTATAACGATATGGAGAAAGGTGAACTGGTTACCGTGGAATTGAAAGCCCAATCGAAAGAATATACGGAACTATGGAGTGTATTCCTGAAAGATTTCACGCAACACCTTACAAACAAAGGATGGCTGGAGATTACCAATATCGCCATGGATGAGCGTGCTCCTGCCGATATGCAGGCCGCATTGAAGGTGCTGCAGAGTGCTGCCCCCGAACTGGGTGTCTCCCTGGCGGACAACCATAAAAGCTATCAGGATTATCCATGGATAAAGGATATTTGTGTGGGAGCCGGTAATCCGGTAGCCCGGGAAGATATCGCTGCCCGCAGGGAAAAAGGGCTTATCACTACTTATTACGTCTGCTGTTCCGATAAATTTCCCAATATGTTTACCTTCTCCGCTCCGGCAGAGTCGGTGTATGCGGCATGGTATGCCGTGGCTGCCGACCTCGACGGATTCCTGCGTTGGGCTTACAATTCGTGGGTTGAAAACCCGCTGACCGACTCGCGTTTCAGGACATGGCCCGCCGGGGATACTTACATGGTCTATCCCGACGCCCGCAGTTCCATCCGCTTTGAACGCCTGGTAGAGGGAATCCAGGATGTGGAAAAGATCCGCATGTTACGCAAAAAATACAGCGAAGAGAATACACCGGAGTCGTTGGCAAAACTGAATCAACTGGAAGAGGCAATCGGGTATTTCAATACGCGGGAACCATCTTCCGACTGGCAGGACAGGTTGAATGACGCCAAGAAATTACTGAACTAAAAACCAGTCATGTAATTATTCCGATTGAGGGATTGGTTCTCACCAAATAATATTCCCCGGAGAATTGCTTATCGTTTTGAGCAAATCCCCGGGGAAATTTCTTTACAAAGGAACAAACCTGATTACTTCAAATCTCCTGCTTCCCAAACTCTGTATTGTACGGAGAAATTGTCTTTTTCAGGAATGAATACTACTACCGGCAGGCGGCTGTTGTAATCCATCAGGTGGGTAGCCCCGGTAACTAATTCGGTACGACGGGTATTATCGGGACAAGCCATCATGGTGGAGCGGACTCCTCCGTCCGATTCGAAGACCAGGTAGCTATATCCCCATCCTTCGATATTTTTTTCAACAAAAGTTCCGAGCAATCCATGTATGTTGCAGTCGACCTCTGTTGTTACGCCGGGAATAATTTCCACTTTGCGCTCTTTCACCGAATTTTTTATTTCGGGCAGGAACAATACATAGCGATCGTATCCTTCCAATGATTCGGGATAAGCTTCCAGCGCTTTGGTGGCTTCCGTTTCGATGGTGTGGTTGACCTCCTTTTCAATTGGATAAGGCTTTGAGGAACTCCAATTCCGTTGTTTTATCTCTATTCCTTCCGACGCAAATACCACAGGTGGAACGGTATTGTCGTTGTCAATAAAGATACTCTGTCCACGTACGAATTCCTTGCGTCTGGTATTATCCGGGCAAGCCATCAATGTGGATATTGCCTGTCCGTTTGATTCAAAGACATAATACTGATTGCCATCGCTCAATACTTTTTCTGCGAATTCACCCATCAAAGAGTGATGATTACAATCTACTTCCATGATTTTTCCGGGAACGATCTCGATTTTTACCGGACTGTCGGATCCCTGTTTGAGGGCGGTAACCGACAAAGCGTGGGCTTGATATCCGTCTAATGTCTGTGCCGGTGCTACATTGCTCATAGATCCTGTTTTTTGGCTCCCACATGCCATGGAAAAGAGGATAATGAATAATAAAACAGGTAACTGTTTTGTTACAAAATTAATCTTCATAATTATAATTTGGTTTATCGCTTTTATTTGCCATTAGAACAAACAAAAGCATAAAAGGTTTAAAAGATTTTAAAAAAAAATGGGGTGTGAAATTATATTCACACCCCCGGATTATTCAGTGTTTGAATAATATATAAAGATATTATTTAGAGCGGGTTGGCTGCAACTCCTTCGAAGGTCATCTCTATCGGTTTGATATATCCGTTTTCATCAAACTCCATCCGGTCGATGCAGGTCACCCGGTGGTCGCGATGAATATTAGGCTCTGGTCGGCGGTGATACACGATATACCAGTCGTCACTTCTCTGGTTATGGATTATGGAGTGATGCCCTGCACCTGTAGCTATCTCAGGATCCTGCTCCAGGATGGTGCCGATCCGTTCAAAGGGTCCTAACGGATGATCGGCAATGGCATAGGCCACTTTGTAATCGGGACCGCCCCAACCACCTTCGGACCACATGAAGTAATATTTTCCATCTTTCTTGAACATAAAGGGCCCTTCTACATAATCCTCGGGAGTAACCTCTTGGTAAAGCTCCCCGTCAGGGAACGGCCTGATTCCGGTGAAATCGTTGTTCAGCAGGACCACATTGCAATGCCTCCAACCGCCGTAAAACATATAGTAGGTACTGTCGTTCTCTTTAAAAACGAACTGGTCGATCGGTTGCGCACCATGTACGATCTCGTTGATGAGCGGCTTACCAAGCAAGTCCTTATAAGGGCCTTCCGGCCTGTCGCTTACCGCTACGCCAATCCCTCCTATTTCACCTTCATGGACATCATTGGCCGCGAAGAAGAAATAATATTTTCCCTCTTTTTCGATCACTCCCGGTGCCCACATGGCTCTCTTGGCCCATTTTACCTCTGTTGTGTCGAGGATACTCTCATGTTTCGTCCAGTTCACCAGATCGGGTGAGGAGAAGCAATCGAAAAATACCTGATTCTCATACAGGTCGGAATAAGTAGGGAATATCCAGTACTGACCGTCATATATGATTGCTTCCGGATCGGCATACCATCCCTCGAAAATCGGATTTCCGGAATATTGTATCGTGTCATTCTTCTCCTTGTGATTGACACACGCTGATAATAACATGGCTGCCGCCATCATAAAAAAGTATCTCTTCATCTTCATTTTGAATTATTTATAGTGCTCTTTCTAATAACTTATTGCCTGCCGCATTGATCACTTCGAGGGTAAGTTTGTCTCCTTTCTTCTCAAGTACCATCACCGTGCCGTCGGGTTCACTATTCCCTCCACCGATAATGACGGGAAAATTATTTCCTGTTTCACCCTTTTCTATTACCCGGTAACGGTGTGTGTGGCCGTTAAGGGAGATGTCGAAAGGCACATTCTCCAATACCGGTATCCAGAGGTCGGAACAAGGAGAGAAGCTGCCGGGTCTGACTCCAAAAATAGGGATATGGTGGATCAGGATCCGTCTATTCGCCTCCTTAAATGCCGCTGAGTGTACTTCTTCTTTCAGGAATGCAGCCTGGTCGATCCTGTGTTGCGTATAGTCGTTCATGTCATAATAGACCCAGTGGTCGTCCGGCTTGTCTTCCCCGCAGTCGAGCAGTACAAAACGTGTGTTGCCCAATGAAAAGGCGCTGTAGGAGCGTCCGCCCATTCTACCCAGGTAATTCCACAGATGGAGAGAATATTCTCCCCGCGTTTCGTGGTTTCCCCTGATAAAGATAGAGGGTATCTCGTCGCTTTTGATGCGGGGGGTGTAGGTGATCAACCTGTCTACAATATCACTTTCAACCTCCACATCATCAAAACAGTCGCCGTTAAAGATAACCAGGTCATAAGGCTTATCCTCTACCAGAGAATGCAGTTTATTGAACATCTCCATATTGCTGTGGATATCGTTATACACGATCACACGGAAATCTTTCATGTCATCGCTCCAGGTAGTGAATGACTTGATATCGGACCTGACGGTGTCTCCAAACTCCTTATAATAGCTGGAGTATCGGGTAATCTCCTGTGATACGACCCGGTAATAATATTTTGTGCCCGGCTGTAGGCCGGTAAGACGTACCTGATTAATTTTGTTGTTCGCCACCATCACTCCTTCGAGGAATGTCCGCACCCGTTTCAGGTTGTCGGGGTCGGTGCCGTATTCCACCCAACTGCGTGCCGGCACATTGGTCAGCCACATCACGGTCATCTCATCTGTTCCGGGGCTTTGCAGGTAAGGTATGGTGCGCATCACCTCCGAAGTGGGCGTTTTCAGGCGGATATCCACAAACAGGGGCCTGTGATCTGAAGCCACCTGTTCATCAATTACCTGAGCCCTGTATTTTGCATAGGTTTGCCTTTTGCCCGTGTATCCGAATATATAATCGATTGTTCCTGTCGGTTTTTCTGAGGGAAAAGTGAACTGTTTGGGATTGGAAAGTATATCCCACTTATCCAGCAGGAATGTAATAGGATCGGAATCAGGGGGAGCATTAAGGTCACCCATCAGGAATACCGGTTTGTCATATACCTTTATTGCGTCGGTAATGATTTTGACCGACTCGAGCCGTTCTTCGTTGGTAAGCGACAGGTGTGTATTGACAATTACAAATTTCTCAAGTTCTACTATAAGTGCAGTACGTGCTTCCCTGGCTCCGGGGAGGGCGATCTTCCTTACCGCGACTGGCTTTTCCCGTGTCAGGATACCATTACCGTACTTCCCTCCATCGTGCAGGATAGAATAACCGAAGGTCGCGTGCATACCGGTCTGCGCCGAAAGCATTTGCATGATATCGATATTGCCGCTTCTGACCACTATACTGTCCACCTCCTGTAATCCCACTACTTCGGGATTGATGTCAATAATCAGTTTGCCAATCCTTTCAATATCTATTTTTCCATCCATTCCTTCGCCGTGATGGATATTATAACTCATTAGGCGGTGGGTATTTTCCCGCTGCGGATAAGTTTGTGCCTCGGTGTTGAATAGCGCAAGGCAGAAGATCGTTAATAAGATTGTTTTCTTCATTATATATTATTCAAACTAAAAACTAAAAACTAAAAGTGAAAATTCTTAACTTCAGATTTTTCAGTTCTAAGTTCTCAGTTTCAAATTCTAAATCATCAAATCAATTCTGGCTTTTGAGATATTCCTTCAGGAATTTTTCGTTGAGTTCATCACTATCCCCATAGTACACCCGTAATTCCTCCAATCTCTTATGGAGCATACCACGTACTTCGGCATAATCAGGATCGTCGTAGATATTCCTCATCTCCATGGGGTCTGTTTCCAGGTCATACATTTCCCATTCGTCGATATCATAATAAAAATGCATCAGCTTATAGCGGTCGGTGGCAACACCATAATGCCGTTTTACCATGTGAACTGAAGGGAATTCGTAATAAGTATAATAAACAGCATCTCGCCATTCATCGGTTTTACCGGCTACCAGTTGGCGGAACGATTCACCCTGCATCTCTTTTGGTATTTCAATACCTGCATAATCGAGGAAAGTAGGCGCAAAATCGAGATTCTGCACTAATGCGTCTATAACAGTGCCGGGTTTGATCTCTTTGGGATAACGCATTAACAAGGGAGTTCTGAATGATTCCTCATACATGAACCGCTTGTCGAACCACCCATGTTCACCAAGGTAGAAACCCTGGTCGGAAGTATAAATCACGATGGTGTTTTCTGCCAGACCTGCTTCCTCGAGATAGTCAAGGAGTTCTCCCACGCCATCGTCGACCGACTTGATGGTTCTCAGGTAGTCCTTTATATAGCTATTGTATTTCCATAATGCGATCTCTTTGTCTGTGAGTTCGTTGTATTTGGCTTTGAATTCTTCAATTTTGGGTGTATAGGCGGCCAGCCAATCTTCGCGCTGTTTGTCATTGAAACGTTTGAGTTCATTGTGAAACCCGGTGCTGTCGCCATAAGGGTCTACAATCATTTTAAAATCGTGTCCCCACTGGGCATGACCATGAATTCGCATCTCCTGTTCCTTGGCCGCTCTTCCACGGCCTTCATAATTGTCGAAGTAATTGACTGGTGGGTCAAAGGTGATGTCGTCATAGAGGGTGAGGTATTTCGGAGCCGGTTGCCAGTTGCGGTGGGGTGCTTTCTGGTGATAGAGCACGCAGAACGGTTTGTCGGGATCGCGTTTGTTCTTCAACCAGTCGAGTGTGGTTTCTGTAATAATCTCAGTGCAATATCCTTCTTTGCGCACTTTCTCTCCATTGATAAGAAAATCGGGGTTGTAGTAATGTCCCTGGTCAGGAAGTACCATCGAAAAATCGAATCCCTGAGGGATGCCGTCAAGGTGTATTTTTCCGATCATGGCGGTCTGGTAGCCATTCGCCTGCATCAGTTTCGGGAAGTTGGGCTGATTCCAGTCGAAAGGATGATAGTTATCCACCTTCCCATTCACGAAACTATGCTTTCCGGTGAGCAGTACTGCGCGGCTGGGGGCACTGATGGAGTTGGTCACTGTCGACCGTGAAAATAGGGCTCCTTCCTCGGCCAGCCTGTCAATATTGAGTGTTTCGTTCAGCCCGTGACCATAAGCGCTGATAGCCTGGAAGGCATGGTCGTCACTCATGATGAAAATAATATTCGGTCGCTGAGGCTCTTTTCCCTGGTTCTGACAAGCGCCCAGTAATGCCAGGGAACTGATACCTGCCCATTTAGCCGGAATAACCAAATTATATCGTTTCATTTCAAAAGATTCTTGAGTAACCAGTTATTTTTAAGCTCTTGCTGTTCGGGGAAAGTCCAGTGCTGGGTTTCCTGGAAAATATGTAATTCTTTAGGTGCAGTAATCACATTATAGGCCGAATACATAGATGTGGGCGGACAAACATTGTCGTTGTACCCCCAACTATACCATCCGGCAACCTTGATAAAACGGGCGAAATTCGCCACGTCGTAATATTTTGAGGTTTCTGTTTTCTCCGGTTTGTTGGTGAAATTGTCTTTGAACATATGGGGCCACCCTCCGGCGCGGTCGTGTAAGTAACCGGTCAAGTCTGAGAGGGCAGGATAGAAGGCCGCCAGGTAATCGATACGGTTGTCCAGTGCAGCCGTGATAATGGAGAGTGCCCCACCCTGGCTTCCGCCTGTGACCGCGATGTCGCTGCCGTTAAAACAGTCGAGTGACTCGATAAAGTCCACAGCCCTTACGCAACCGAGATAAACACGTTTATAGTAATAATTATCCCTGTCGTCCAGATTGGCAGTTTGATAACCGTTGAGAGCGCCGGCACGCAAATCATCGTATACGCTTTGGTCGAGATTCACCGGAATACCATGAATGCCGATCTGGAAGGTGATGATCCCGTTTTCAGCACTCCATACATCGCCATAATAGGGACGGACCCCTGCTCCGGGAACGTGCAATATGGCCGGATATTTCCCTTCGGCTTTGGGTTTACATAAGATGCCGTAAATTTTGCCTTTGATGTTGTCGATGCTTACATGATATACATCTACTTTTTCGGTGCATCGTTCAGGTATTAGTGTCAATACAGGCTTCACGGGTATTTTGGCCAATTCTGCTTTAGCTGCGTCCCAGAATTGTTCGAAGTCGGATGGCAATGTAGTGGTCGGCTTAATCTGTTCCGGGGAGAATCCGGCAGTAGCGTAGGAAGAATATGTTTTTCCGTCTACCTCTACTGATGCGTGGCAACGCAAAAAACCGGGTTCATTAAACTTCCTGGCTTTTACAGTGGCTACACCTTTTTTGAGTGTGACGGTTTTTTCTTCCCATGCGTTCATCAATTCGGGACCGATAATGTATTTCACATCAATGCTTTCCAGCGGAACATTGTTTTTCAGCACCATGATCTGAAATTGGGCTTGTTCACCCTTTTCATAGGTCCAATCGGATTTATCGGGTGTCACGACCACCTGTACCAATTGTCTGGCGGGTTGAGAAAATGCCTGTAGACAAGTAGATAAAATAAAGAAACAGAGTAACAACAGACGATTTTTCATTGTAGATAATTGTTTTAATTATTGTTATTTCCCTGCAAGGTAAGCAAAAAAGCTCACTATATCAATATCTGGCGGCAGAATTCTTTACATGTCTTTACTTCTTTTACCGACGTTGACCATTGAACCACTGGATATTCAAGTTCAATATCACAGTAGATGGGTAGTTTCTGGTCCCTTATAAGGTGAAGGACTTCAGCGATGGGTGTTTCCCCCTGCCCCCATACCTGATTGGTATTCTTTTGTGTGGCGTTGTCAGGCCGGGTTTTGTCTTTGAGATGGATACTCGAAATGCGGTCATGATATTTGCGGATGAAATCAACCGGGTTCAAACCGGTAGAACCGAAATAATGACCCGCATCGAAGTTCAATCTGTTCGCGGAGGAATAGGAGAGCAGTTTGTCCACATCAAACCCCGGTTCTGCATATTGATAATGATTATGAAGTATGGCCACCATCCCGTTATTTTTTGCTGCCGGACCTAATATGCGGGCGTTTTTTTCGTTCAGTTCAGCGGTTATACCAATAGCTCCGAGTGCCTTGGCCACCTTGAATGAATAGTCGAGTTCCTCTTCGGTCTCACCTGCCGTCCATTTATATATGTGGATATTTACACCGGCATCGTTGAATTTTTTTCGAAGCTGGGTATAAGCGCCAATGGTTCCATTTGTTTTTCTCCATTCTTTCAATTCATTGTTGTATTGAGAAATGGCCCGATTTTCTTCATCGGTAAACGGGTTGTCCGGGGTGGGGCGACGTTGTACCGGATTTTTCGGTGCGCCGAGATAATCTTCTACTCCGGTGCCCATTAGTTCTACGGAACTTAATCCGGCTTCGATACATGCATTAAGGGTTGCTTCCAATCCTCCTTTCAGATCCCGGAAGCTATAAGTGATCGCGCCGATCTGTACTCCGGCAAACTTTGAGTTTGGAATTGGGTTTGATAAATTGGTCATTCCATTTAACGATTTGGAGTTACCCCCGTAAGAGAAAACGGAAGGGACCAGTGCTCCCGTGGCAGCTATGGCTGCGGTACCAAGAAATTTCCTTCTGGATAATTGACTGGATGAGTTTTTTTTGTCTTGCATATTCTTGTAAATTATAAATTAGTCAAAACGAACGTTTTCGTTAAGCCAAATGAACAGAGCCAAGCTTGCTTGAGCTATGTCATGGCGAGAAAACGACTAATGTAATTGAAGCTATTCCGGATCCATGATTTTGGCCTTTCTCATTTAATTTATTTTGATTTCTTCTGATAGATCAAAAATAGGGTGAGCGTCAGAATAACAAAAAATAATCCTATACCGTAAGAGATGGGCTTGGGTAATGAAAATCCCTCAGGAGCCAGCATGATGTAGGTCGTCACTACCGCCGTCATAAACAGGGCAGGAATCAATGTGATCAGATAATATTTCTTTTTCTTGCTTTGCCACAAATATACGGTGATGGTCCATAAGACTACCGCTGCCAGTGTCTGGTTTGCCCATGCAAAGTAGCGCCATATCACATCGAAATTGATTCTGGTCAACAAGAACCCGATAGCAAAAAGGGGAATAACAATGATCAAACGATTTTTGATAGGCTTTTGGGAGGTTTTAAGGAGGTCGGCGATAGTTAACCGTGCACTTCTAAAAGCTGTATCCCCAGATGTGATCGGTGCGGCCACAACACCTAAGATGGCCAATACCGCGCCAAAAGTTCCCAGTAACGAATAGGAAACTTCATTCACCACCCATGCTGCATTACCGTTTTGTGCTATCATCACATCGTTGAGCCCTTTCAATCCATTGAAAAAACTCATGCTGATGGCAGCCCATACTAATGCGACCACACCTTCGGTTACCATGGCGCCGTAAAAGACCTTCCGCCCCTCTTTCTCATTTTTCAGGCAACGCGCCATCAGGGGAGATTGGGTGGCATGGAAGCCTGATATCGCCCCACAGGCGATGGTGATGAACATCATGGGGAAGATCGGGAGGTTTTCCTTATTGTAATGGAAATTTTTGAAATTGTCCGCGCTCAGCTCAGGGATATGATATCCTTTTACGATTAGCGCGGTGATCAAACTGATCGCCATGAAAAGCAATGCAAAGCCGAAGACGGGATATATTTTCCCGATAATCTTATCAATGGGCAGGAGGGTGGCCAATATATAGTAGATAAATATCACCCACACCCAAAAAGTAAAATCGAGTGATGTCGGGGTGAGCCCGGCCAGCAATCCGGCCGGCCCTGAAATAAAGACAACACCCACCAGTATCAACAGTACAATGGCGAAAACCCGCATGACCTGTTTAGCCTGTTTTCCCAAATAAATCCCTATTATCTCAGTGATGCTCTTGCCATCGTGCCTGACCGAAAGCATCCCGGAGAAATAGTCATGTACTCCTCCGGCAAAAATAGTCCCCAACACAATCCAAAGGAATGCGACCGGTCCCCACATTGCCCCTGCAATGGCGCCAAAAATGGGCCCCAGTCCTGCAATATTCAGGAATTGGATCAGGAATACACGCCACCAGGGCATGGGCACGTAATCTATACCATCGTTCATGGTGGTGGCAGGTGTAACCCGCCCGGGATCGGCATTCATTACCCTTTCCAGGTATTTAGAGTAGAAGGCATACCCGGCTACGAGGGCTATTATCGAAATAATAAAGGTGATCATTCAGCGATTAATTATTTAAAATCTGGTTTTTAGAAAGCAATACCTGTTCCAGTTGCCCATAGGGGACATCCTGCACATTGATTTTATTGTCAATAGCTATTACCGCTGCCGCGGCTGCCGATTGTCCAAGGATCATAAAGACCGGTTCCATCCGGATGGAGCCAAAGGCGATATGGCTGGATGAAAGACAAACCGGCACAAGGAGGTTCTCACATTCACCTTTTTGAGGTACGATCGAGCCATAGGCTATTTGATAAGGTTTTTTAGGATGCACTCCCACGTCTCCTTCATTCTGTACGTCTCCTTCTGCGGTCACATAACGCTGTATGTTGTGGGAGTCCATGGTGTAGGATCCCATTCCGATGGGATTGGGCACATCCACCTTGCCGAGTACTTCGTTTTCAGTGGTAACATAGGCCCCGACCATCCTCCGTGCTTCACGGATATAAAGTTGATGCGGCCAGTTGCCATTATCGGTAAACTCATCCTTGGCCAGTCCCCAGTTCTGCATCCTGTCCCTCACCTCCCGGGGTACACGTTCATCGGTCGACACAAAATAGAGAAGCCCCTTTTGATAATTGGTATGGTCTTGAATAATTTCTTTACGACGCTCGTAGGATGCTTCGGGATAATCGTAGTTCATCCCTATATGGTCGGAACTGAAAGGGCCGTGGTTGTTGGTATCGGTCTTCCTGTTGGGGATGATGTCATACTTTGCAAACCATTCGTTCCAGCCCGATTCAAAAATCCTGGCAAGGAGTTCATAATCGGCAGGATCATACCCTTCAGGTTCTTCAAAAGGTACCCTGTTTTCAGGATGGTTGCTCATGCATAACCTGAAACAATAGGCCTGAATTTTATCGTCGCCTGTACAATTGGGTTGTACCGGCTCGTCGGAGATATAGGGTAATAAACCGCTGGAAGGATCCCCGGGGATTACATACGGATCGATAGGGGTCTTGAAATAGTGACCATGATGATATACCCCGGCCTGTACACCGTTCCACTCCTCATTATATTGGGAGCAGGGCTCCCTTCCCACCGTATAGGACACACTGGCTGCGGCCATCAGGTCTCCCTCGTAGGTCGCGTCGATAAACATTTTACCTTTGAATTTTTTGCCCGAGAGCGTGGTCAGGGAGACAATCCGGTTGTTGACGACCTCCACGCCTGTTTCCCTGTCGAGCCACTCATCCCTGTAAACCGGGATATTATTTTCACCGATAAGGTCTTCGAATATTTTTTCGGCCACGTGGGGTTCAAATATCCACATGGTCCTGCTTTCCCCGTCCATTGCCACGGTGCCTTGTCCTTTATTACCGTATTCGGAGTGCTTTTGCCATTTCCACGCTGCCGAATCGTTGTAATGAAGCCACACCCGGTGGTAAAACTCACGGGACAATCCTCCGATGGAGTTGGTGTTACCCGAATCAGTAAATCCCAACCCGCCGGAAGTTAATCCACCCAGATGCTTATCGGGGCAGACAATGATTACGCTTTTCCCTGACTGTATGGTCTCAACCGCTGATATTATGGCAGCTGAAGTACCGCCGTAAATGATCACATCCGCGCTCAATGGATCCTTGTTACAGGACAAAAATGAGAAAGAAACAGCGAATAAGAGTATAAATAATTCAGTTAACCGTTTCATAAGATTTTATTTTTCATTTCGGCATATAGCCTATTTATTGATTTGAATTTCCAGGATTTGTTTGTCTTTTAATAAAGTGTTTTGCAAAGCCGGATAATGGATGTCTTGCACTGCCATGCCCTCCTCAAGAGCCTGACATGCGGCTGTGGCTGCGGATTGTCCTAACACCATAAATACCGGCTCCATACGGATGGACCCGAATGCAATATGGGTGGCACTTACGCACACGGGAACCAGCAGGTTGTTGCATTCTTCTTTTTTAGGAACGATAGCACGGTAGCTAATGGAATAAGGAGAAAAACCGTGTGCTTCCACATTCCCTTCATTCTGCACGAATCCATTCACATCTACATATCTCTGTATATGATGCGAATCCATTCCGTAAGCTCCCATCCCGACCGGGTCTTCTACCCTGTCTATCCCTTCGCAGTTTTTCTGGGTCATCACATAATCGCTCAGCATGCGTCTTGCTTCCCTGATATAAAGCTGTTGTTGCCATCCGTCGCTTCCTTCCTCGTACTCATCCCTGCATGTTCCCCATTTTGATACGGTATTTCTTACTTTTTCAGGAATTCTGGGATGATAGGCCAGCGTCCACATCAACCCCTGTTGGTACTCCCTGTGGGCCTGTACAATCTTTTCACGTTCTTCATAGGATGCTTCCGGATAATCATAATTTTGTCCGATAAAATCGGTGGAGAATCCTCTCCTGTTATTGGTATCAGTTTTCCTGTTTGGCATCGGCGAATTGATCCAGGGCATCCGATCCACCTCCGACCCGTTGTCAGCCTCATAGTTTCTGAAAAGCAGTTCATAATTCAACTCGTCATAGTTTTCAGGTTTTTTGAAAGGAATGCGGTTGTCGGGATGATCGGTCAGTGTCATCCGGAAACAGTAGGCCTGTATTTTATCGTCACCTTCGCCATCCACCCCCGGAGGGCCTTCGGTAATGTAGGGCAGGAGGCCACTTGTGGGGTCACCTTTGACGATATAGGGATCGACCCTATCGATGAAATTATGGTTATATGCGTTTCGGGAAAGTGTCCACTTCAGGGTTACGCTGATCTTATTAGCCTGTACCCCGTTCAATGTTTCCCCGTACTCGCGGTTGGACTCCCTCCCTACCCGGTAACTGATTCCCGCTGCGGCCATCAGGTCTCCTTCGTAGGTAGCGTCTATAAACATTTTCCCGGTATATTTTGAGCCGTTTTCCATTTCGATCGATTCAATCCTGTTATCTTTTTTAATAACACCGCTCTCCCTGTTCAATCTTTCGCCATATACGATGTCAATCTTTTCCCCGGAAAGCATCTGATGATATACTTTCAAGGCGGCAGAAGGTTCAAATGTCCACATGGCATCTTCTCCTTTTGCTGTCCTTGTTTGTCCGTCATCCATATAGGCGCTTCTATCCTGCCATTTCCAGTTCTTTGGATCATCGTAATGTTTCCGGATGTTTTGATAGAATTCACGGGATATTCCCCCTATTACGTGTTTATTCCCTATGTCTGTTTGGCCTAACCCACCGGTTGTCAACCCTCCCAGGCGATGGGTGGGCTCAATGATCACTACCGATTTTCCCATCCTTGACGTCTGGATGGCCGATGCAATTCCGGCAGAGGTGCCGCCGTAAATCACCACATCGTATTTTTTGTTTTGTGCGAATATTCCTGAATGGTTTATCATCAAAAAGATAAGACTCAGACTTAGGATTTGAATAATTTTTTTTGGAACCATAATCTTCTTTCTTTAATGTGGAAAAAGTAATTTCAGAAAGATATCCCTGATCGGTATTAAATGAATTGTTTTCACTGTTGTTATTTATATTTCATGTTGAACCGTAAAAATAGGAATATCTTTTTAATTAATAGTTGTAAATTTGTTTTTAGTTGCTTTTTTTTAATGTTTCTTTTGCATAACGTGCGTAATGGCCTTGTAACCCCAGTTGTAATCTGAAAATCCTTCGGATAAACAGATTCTACAACTGGGGTAAGTATCAGAAAATATTAATAACCTTCATTCTGCGTTAAATTGCTATTGACCAAAATATCGTTGGCTGGGATGGGCCATAGATAGTTTTTCTTTGCATCGAACGACATTTTATAGAACGTGGTGATATATCCGGCTGTTTCCATCGGGGAAAGGTCAGGCAGGCCGTTTTCGTCGATTGCCGGTACGCCACCGATGGGGTAGTTACCTTCGTCCCAGTTCTTCAGTAAGGCCATGAAATCCTGAGATAGTTCAATGTTTGACTCACTGCCGGTCAAACCATTCCAGTTGGCGGAATTGGACCAGGCACGTGGCAGGTAGTACATCGATTTGTTATGCGATTTTTCAGCGATACGCCAACGCAACAGGTCCCGATAGCGCACCCCTTCGAATGCAAATTCCGAACGGCGGTCCATGCGGATGATCTTGCGTAAGGCAGCCTGCGAAGCTACTTCTACACGTGGGTAAGCGATATCGGTCCCCCGGTAAGCACGTTCACGCAGCAGGTTGATGGTTTTGTCCAGATCTTCTTGCGTACATTGTCCCATCTCATTCTTTGCTTCGATATAGGTCATCAGGACTTCAGCATAACGCAAGTAAGGATAGCAGTTATCTGCCACTAAACCGTGATTATTGAAATCTATCCATTCATCTTTCACGAATTTACGAATGATTAATCCGTTGTACGCCGAGTGTTGGTTCGAAGCTTTTGAATCAGTATTAACCACCATGTTGCCGGTAGCCACTTCATATACTTTATTGGCATAAGGACTGGGGTTGAATTCATAACCCAGCGTGATGTAGTCCGGATATTTTTCAGGGAACGTACCATCTTTTTTAGATGCTTCATACGCTGCGTAATCAGAAGAGTACTTCGTCTTGAACGGCTGGATTGTCATCGCTAAACGCGGGTCGCGGTTGGCAAACGGATCTTTCGGATTGTAGAGTGGTGATTGATCGATAGGCAAACCATCCGTACAGGTGTAAGAGCAAAGCAACTCCAACGACGGACTTTGGTTACAGTGGCCACCTATTTGACGGATGACAAAATCCCGGACATTCGACATGAAACCATATCCTTTCTTTAGCGTCAAATCACCTTTGAAATAGAACATGAATTCGGGAGAACTGTTTGCTTTGAACATTTCGCGATAGTTGTCGTGCAATTTGTAAACATCCAACTTCATACACTTATCCGCGGCATCCGCTGCCGTTTGCCAATCTCCGTGGAAGAGCGCGAAACGGGCTTTAAAACCAAGGGCAGCCCCTTTGGTCGGCCGTTGTTGGACTTTGTAGGAGTCTGGCAAATATTCGGCTGCCTTATCCAAACACTCATAGGCATAGGCCAACACTTCACTTTTGGGTGAACGGGTTGCCACATAGGCTTCTTCCAGGGTCATACCTTTATTTAATACACAATCTCCATAATAGGCCGTCAACTCGCAATAAGCGAATCCTAACATGAAATAGGCTTCACCCTTGTATTGATTAATTTTACTTTCGCTTATTCCTTCTGCTACCCCATTATCCAACGCATCGATAACTTTTGTTGCACGGGCGATGGATTTATATAATGAGGTCCAATTGGTTGAAGCAGTTCCCCATTGAGAGGTTACCGTTCCTAATGTGATTTCGTTAGAACCATTACGGTTTAATAAATCGTCATCCCAGAAGATTGCATCAATTGGGAAAAAATCCGGTCTCCACAAATCGTTGAGAGACATCTCTATTTCGGTTTCATCATGATACCAATTCTCACTCGATCCTTCCGATAACGGGTTCAGATCAAGGTCGGCACAAGCAGTCATGCCAATTGCCACTATTCCGGAGAGCAAATATTTGCTTATTGTATTCATATGATTATTTTATTTTTTATATTTCGGTGTATGGAACTCGCGATAATCATGAGAACTTGGGTGAAATCATTTTCATGCTCGTTTCATAACTCGATTCTCTAATTAAAATGAAACATTCAGACCAAAAATATAAGAAGACAAGAGGAGGTCGCCGCTACGATTCCATTCCGGATCATATCCTTTGGGATATTTTGAGAAAGCGGGCAGGTCGTTAGCACTGAAATAAACTCTCAACTTGTTGACAGATAATTTCTTTGTGATTTCGGACGGAAGGGTATAGCCCAAAGTGATGTTTTTGATACGCATATAAGCCCCGTTGAAAAGGTAAAAGTCGCTTTTGGCGTAAATATTGGCACTGTTGGTTGTCAGCTTCGGATATTTTACCTTCGCATTTTCCTCATCCGTGGCCGTTGGACTCCAATGGCTTTCGATCAGATTCAACGGGCTGGCATAGGCTTGAAAATTGAATGGTGTGCCTGGCCATGACCAATAAGAAAGTTGGTGTCCGATACCTTGGAATGATAAGTTGAAATCGAACCCCTTCCATTCAGCCCATAGAGATCCGCCGTATTGCATTTCCGGCAAGGAGTTGCCCAAACGTACACGGTCATTGGAAGCGGTGATTTTACCATCGCCATCAATATCCTGGTAGCGGATATTGCCGGCCTTGTCGTTATTGGTCAGAACGGGAATAGTGTTGCCATTTTCGTCCAGCATGGCCTTTTCGTTTAAGATAATCCCCAAACTCTTGTAGCCATACCATTCATTATAGTAAGAACCTTCTTCGGTGATTTTGTTATCATCAATCTTTTGCCTGTCTGCCATATATCCCATTCTCGAACGATAATCAGATAAGTTGAAACTTACGCCGTAGTGGAAGTCTCTGATCTGGTCGTTCCAGGAAAGTTCGAAATCCCAACCTGTCGTGTTCATGTCGGCGGCATTGTTTTGCGGTGCGTTATATCCGAAATAGGAGGGAAATCCTACCTCCATTAACATATCCGTTGTCTTTTTATAATAGTAATCTACTGAAGCGCGTATCCTGTTTTTTAACAAGGAAATGTCTGCGCCAATACCATAGGTCGTTGTTGTTTCCCAGGTCAGGTCGTTGAACGCATAGTCTGTCTGATAAGCCGTCTGCACAATGTCAGCAACACCGGTAGAAGCATTGGGAATAAAACCTGTACCGAAAGACAACTTGGCCTGGTATGGGAATTCCGAACCGATACGCTCGTTACCTAACTGTCCGATAGAACCACGTAGCTTCAGAAAATCGACAACACTCTTATTGAACCAGGGTTCTTCAGAGATGACCCAACCTGCACTGACTGAAGGAAATGTGCCCCAACGATGGCCACTGGCAAAACGGGAAGAGCCATCAGAGCGGATATTGGCTTGCAACATATAGCGGTCTGCCCAGGAATACATGATACGGCCAAAGATAGAGCGATAAGCATTATGTCCGGCTTTTCCGCTATTGAATTGATAATCTTCAGGACCTAAGTCCAGGTAGGGAAAATTTACCAAACTATAATTGGTACGTGAAGCCCCTTCTTCTTCCCATTTATAAGAATAATCTTCATAACCGGCCATCAATCCGATAGAATGGCGTTTCAATTCCAGTTTATAGTTAGCATAAAATTGCTTCGTCAAACTATGATTGTCGTTGCGGGTTTCGCTGAGGCTGGTTGAGGAATAATTGACTCCAGGGATAGGATCACCAGTGATTCGGTAGACTTCATATCTTTTTTTATGATCTTTCCCCTTATAGAAGGAGTACTGAGGAGCGACGATGGCTGTTAAAGCCAATCCTTTCAGAGGAGTGAGCACTAACTGTAGTTTTCCGCCAACCCGATAGTTTTGCTTTTTCATCGATCCACTCAGTTCACGTTGCGCAATGGGATTGTCACCATCTTTGCCATCTGCAAAACGCCCATCAGACCAATAGGCGTTATAGATTGGCGCGCGTTCCATCAGTTCACCTATGGTGGCATGTGGTTCAGTCGCGTTAGAATACAGCAGGTTCAAGTCTACATTGGCATGGATCCAGTTGTTGATCGTATAGTCATTGTTGGTACGTATGTTAAAACGCTCATAGTTTTTTGTATCTATAAGAGCTTCCGAATCATAGTAGTTAAGACTGAAGTTCGTTTTCAGTTTATCGGTTCCACCGCTGAGTGAGAGGGAATGACGTTGGTGATGTGTACTGCTCTTCAGACCCAGGTCCATGAAGTCGGTGTCTGCATAGCGGTCAGGATCATCCGCTCGTAGTTGTGCATAATTGTTGATTAAATCTTCCGAGTAAAGCGAGTGAGGAGAGGAAGCCCCATCATTGAAAGCCAATTCGTTAAGGCCACTCATCCATTGTACTGCATTGGCGAATTTTGGCTTGGCTGTGGGTGCGTCAATGCCATATTCCCCATTATATGAAAGGTGGAATTCGTTATTCCGGGCACGTTTTGTCGTGACCAGGATGACACCGGCAGCCGCACGAGAACCGTAGATGGCGGCAGATGCCGCGTCCTTCAGTACCTGGATATCTTTCACATCTTCAGGAGCAATATCTGTAAGGGTGCCCGGTATACCATCCACGATTACCAACGGGTCGTTGGTTGACATGGTTGTGACACCGCGCACACGGATGGTTGCTCCGGCTGACGGGTCACCGCTGGAACGTGTGATTTGTACGCCGGCCATTTGCCCTTGCATTTGGCTGGAAAGCTGCGGTGTACTCTTCATTCGAAGTTGGTCGCCTCCCAGGGAAGAGGTGGAGCCGGTCAGGTCGATCTTGCGTGCCGTACCATAGCCGATTACCACCAATTCTTCTAATGCTTTGGTATCTTCTGCCAAAACAATATTAAAAGTAGTTTTGTCTGAAATGTTAATATCCTGTGGTAAATAGCCGATGTAAGAGATATGAAGTACTGCATTCTCTTCTACCCGCAAAGAGAAATTGCCGTCCACATCCGTAATCGTACCGTTTGTCGTTCCTTTTTCAATAATATTCGCTCCGATAGCCGGATCGTCGTTTTCATCCATAACTTTACCTGTTATCGTTCGGACCTGTCGCTGAGCGATGTTTTCAGGTTTTCTATTCTGTGTGCTTTTTTCGGACAATGCTATTTGTTTATTGTTAATTCGATAGCCAATGTTTGTGTTTCGGAACAACTTATTCAATATGTTTTCAATTGTTTCGTCTTTTGCCTGGATGGTCACCTTCTGGTTTAAGTCCAGAAAATTGTCACTATAGAAAAAGGTATAATCACTCTTTTCCTCAATTTGTCGAAGTACGCTATTTATTTCCGTTTCGGTGGCGGAAATAGTCAGTTGGGCTACACTTTGCCCAATATTGAAGAGGAGCAAAAGCAAACAGCTAATGCCAATTCTTTTGATTTGTGCGTTCATTTAGATAATCTTTATAGATTTAGTTTGTTTTAATAAATAATTGAAGGTAAACAGGCATGGTATTCACTTTAATTGAGTAATTTTGTTTTTATGAATGCGATTTGCAGTTTTTTACCTATTAAAGTGCTACCGTGCTGTTAGCATAATATTGCATTCTGACCGGAGTGATGCCGTTACATCGCTCCGGTTCTTACTATGCATAGGGTTCGTTGTTCATTTTTTATGTCATAGGCGTCAATTTTGTGGTTTATTATTTCTATTTTTTACTGAATGTGATGTGGGATCCCGTTATCGTGTATTGTAAGGGAGAAACGGTAGTGATGAGGTTTAATACGTTCTCCATGCTGTTATTCTTTATTTTTCCACTGTAATGTATTTCTGCTATATCGGGTGATGCAAAAGAAATAGTTACGTTATACATTCTTTCCAGCATCCTGGCGATATCTTCTAACGTTTCCTTGTCGAATGCGAATTGATCTGTCATCCAGAAAATAGCTTCATTCGCATTGTGGATACGAGATTTGCTGAACGTTATCTCTTTAGTGTCGAATGAAATACGCTCATTGGGGCTCAATATTTCGGAAAACTGCGGAGTGCTTACTTCAATACTTCCTTCGATGAGCGTTCCGGTTATTTGTTTGTCGTTAATGTAAGACTTGATATTGAACTTTGTGCCCAGTGCTTTTGCCTGGAAACCGGAGTGTGTCTGCACGATAAATGGGTTGTTCGGATTGCTTTTTACGTCAAAATAAGCTTCTCCTGTCAGTTTTATAGTTCGGTTCTTTTTTCCAAAATCCGGGGAATAGCGCAATTCGCTTGCCGAATTGAGACGCACCTGGGAGCCGTCGGGAAGTTGAACACTTGCCTTTTGCCCGTTTTCAACCATTACTACAAGCTCTTGCTGTACATTTTCACGGATCAGTTGGAGTGATATACCCAGCATAAAAAACACAACAGCAACAGCTGCCACACTTGCAATTGTGGCCCATCTCTTTTTCTGCTTCGGCCACATTTTCGACTTTTGGGGGATATGTTTCCGGAATTGTTCCCATACTTTTTCCTTACTTTCACCGGCAAATGGTGATAAATATTGTTCTGCATCCCTCCATTTGTGGGCATAGTAATCCTCCAATTGCTTTTCACTTATTTGTCTTTCTTGATAAGCTTGTAGCAACCTATACATTTCCTCCTTCGATATAGAATGGGAGAGAAACCTTTCAAGCAGATTTATAATTTCTTCCGGCATATTTATCTTTATATAATAATTATACCCAACAATGCCAAAATCCTTACAGCAATATAGTTTTTAACAAAATATTAATATTAATTAACGGAGGGGCTGGTTGGAAATGGACAGAATTAGGGAATAAATAAATTAAAATAGGATCGCATTGAGATAATATTTCATCTTTTCCCTTAAAAAAGTAAGGGAACGTCTTATTTGTGTTTCGACTGTTTTTTCGGAAATGTCTAAGCGAGAGGCAATTTCTTTATTTGATAGCTGTTCTTCCCGGCTTAATAAAAAGATTCTGCGTCGTTTCGAAGGTAATTTGTCAATAAGCTCCGAAAGAATATTTTCCAGGAAACGATTATTCACATCTTCTTCAATATCGATGTTTTCCTGTACATTTTCTTGTTGGTATTGCTCATATTTGTATTTCAGTAGCAATTGTTCGGTTTGCCTATATACATGGTTGCGGGCTATGATATAGAGAAGAGATGCGATATTGGCCTCCGGATCGATTGTTTCCCTTTTTTCCCAAAGAGAGATAAAAACGGACTGAGTAATATCTTCAGCAAATGTTTTATTGAAAAGGGTGGTCTGGACAAACGTATAAATCTGATTGTAATAGTGATGGAAGAGCTGTTCGAAGGCCTTTTCATCTCCTTCACGCAGAAGACGAAGGATATTAGAATTTATATGAATTGTTTTGCTTTTCAATGCTCCCCGACTCTTTTAAGTGAAGGCAAAGATACATAAATTCATGTAAAAAATGTTTTGAG
>ERZ778021.533-NODE-533-length-67236-cov-9.085471_pt1 | contig 67236 bp, 58 predicted proteins | sample MGYA00375751_ERZ778021 | MGnify/ENA primary metagenome ERZ778021 (study PRJEB29350, sample SAMN05389814) | bioreactor metagenome | isolation source: Thiocyanate stock bioreactor | place: South Africa: University of Cape Town | collected 2013-08-29 ... | reverse complement strand
TCACCCGCTTGCCGCGGGTCAGGTCGCCGTACTCGGCGGTGTTGGAGATCGAGTAGCGCATGCCCTGGATGCCCTTCTCGTACATCAGGTCGACGATCAGCTTGAGCTCGTGCAGGCACTCGAAGTAGGCGAGGCGCGGGTCGTATCCGGCCTCGACCAGGGTGTCGAAGCCCGCCCGGACCAGTTCGGTGGCGCCGCCGCAGAGCACGGCCTGTTCACCGAAGAGGTCGGTCTCGCATTCGTCCTTGAAGGTGGTCTCGATGATGCCGGCGCGGCCGCCACCGATCCCGATCGCATAGGCGAGCACGAGGTCGTGGGCGTCCCCGGTGGCGTCCTGTTCGACGGCCATGAGGCAGGGAACTCCGGAGCCTTCCTCGAACTGACGGCGGACCATGTGTCCGGGGCCCTTGGGGGCGACCATGCCGACGTCGACGCCGGCCGGGGGCACGATCTGGTCGAAGCGGATCGCGAAGCCGTGGGCGAACATGAGCAGGTTGCCTTCGGCGATCCCGTCCTTGATCTCGTTCTCCCAGATCTCGGCCTGCTTCTCGTCGGGCAGCAGGATCATCACGATGTCGCCCTTGCTGGCCGCGTCGGCGACCGAGAGGACTTCGAGGCCGGCGGCGGAAGCCTGTTCGCGGCTGGCCGAGCCTTCGCGGAGGCCGACTACCACGTTCACACCCGAGTCCTTGAGGTTCAGGGCATGCGCGTGGCCCTGGGAGCCGAAACCGAGGATGGCGACGGTCTTGCCCTCGAGCTTCGAGAGGTCGCCGTCCTTGTCGTAGAAGATGTCTTGGGTGCTCATGGACACCATGCTATGGGTAGCCAAGCTGCGACGGGTTCTCACGATCCGACCCGTACAGCGAAACCATCAGTGAACGACTACTGAGCGAAACGGGTTGGATCCCGAAGGATGGCACGATGAAGTTTTCCGGAGGCGGTCTTCGGGAGTTCGTCCACCACTTCGACCTGCTTCGGGATCTTGTACGGCGCCAGCTTCCCTTCGCAGTGGTTGCGCACCGTTTCGAGATCGACCTCCATCCCGTCCCGGGCGACGAGGAAAGCGGTGACCGCCTGCTGCCACTCGGGGTCGGGCCGGCCGATCACCGCGGCCTCGATGATCTCGGGGTGCTGGACCAGCACGTCTTCGACCTCGGCCGGCATCACGTTCTCGCCGCCGGTGACGATCATGTCGTCGGTCCGGCCCTGGACGTAGAGGAAGCCGTCGTCGTCGATCCAGCCGACATCCCCGGTGTGGAGCCAGCCGTCGGCGTCGAGCGCACCGGCCGAGACGGTCGGCCCCTGGACGAGGATCTCGCGGTCCTGGATCCGCAAATGCGAGGTGAGCAGCGGCCGACCGACCGAGCCGACCTTGCGTCGGGCTTCGGAGACCTCGAGGGTGGTGATCTGGGAGCAGGTCTCGGTCAGGCCGTAGGTCTGGATGACCCGGGCGCCGCGGTCGAGCGCCTCGGCCAGGGCGCTCTGCGGGACCGGCCCGCCACCGACCAGGATCGCCCGCGGCGTGCTCAGGTCGACCCCCTCGTCGAGCAGCCGCAGCAGCATGGTCGAAACCATCGAGATCACGTTGACGCCGTCCCGCTCGATCGCGTCGGCGACCGAGCCCGGGTCAAAACGGTCCTGGAGCACCATCGCGGTGCCGTAGATCACCGATCGCATGACGATCGAGAGCCCGGAGATGTGACTGGTCGGCAGGTTGCAGAGCCAGCGGTCGGAGGGGTCGACACCGATGTTGAAGGCCGACCCCATCGCGCTGAACAGGTGGTTGCCGTAGGTGAGCGAGACCGGGCGCGGATGGCCGGTCGAACCGCTGGTCAGGATCCGGCAGTGGGGGTCTGACATGTCGTGTTCACCGAGCAGCGGCATGTCGGCTTCGGTCTGCGTGAGCTTGCCGGGATCGTCCAGGTCAACCGTGACGTCACAGGCATCGAGGGCACGGCTGCGCTCCTCGGGTGAAAGCTTCGGGCTGATCGGCAGCAGCACGGCGCCGGTCTTCATCAGCGCGTGGACCAGGATGATCTTCTCCCGGCCAGGGTCCATGTTCATCGCCACCGTCGCCCCACGGCGCACCCCCCAGGCAGAGAGGCGACGGGCGGCGTGGACCGCCTCTTCTTCGAGCTCGGCGTAGGTCATCGACTCGCCGTCCGAGATCAGGGCGATCCGGTCGGGACAGCTTTGCGCTCTCTGGGCCAGCCAGTTGTCGAGTTTCAATTGACCTCGTTTATCGTGGAGCTCTCAATTCTTGCGATCCGCGAGCCTTCACGGTCGCGACCAGACGAACGGAGTACCGCACTTGCCTGAACGACACCGCAACGCGCCCCCCGAGGAAACGCTTTACGAGCCGATCGAGTGGCATTCGGCCGGAGATTACTCCGACATCCTCTACGAGAAGGCTGAGGGTATCGCCAAGATCACGATCAACCGGCCCGAGGTACGCAACGCCTTCCGCCCCCAGACCTTGGCCGAGCTCAGGCACGCCTTCAACCAGGCCCGTGACGACCTCGAAGTGGGGTCGATCATCTTCACCGGCCAGGGCACCGAGGCCTTCTGCTCGGGCGGCGACCAGCGGATCCGCGGCGACGACGGTTACATCGGGGACGACGACGTCGCCAACCAGGGTGTCGGCCGGCTCGACGTCGGCGACCTCCACGTTCAGATCCGGCGCCTGCCGAAACCGGTGGTGGCGATGGTCGCCGGCTACGCGGTCGGCGGCGGCCACATCCTGCATCTCGTCTGCGACATGACGATCGCCGGCGACAACGCCAAGTTCGGTCAGACCGGCCCTCGGGTCGGTAGCTTCGACGGTGGTTTCGGGGCCAGCCTGCTCTCCCGCAACATCGGCGTGAAACGGGCCAAGGAAGTCTGGTTCCTCTGCCGTCATTACACCGCCGACGAGGCCGAGCAGATGGGCCTGGTCAACGCGGTCGTCCCGGTCGAGGACCTGGAGAAGGAAACCGTCGCCTGGTGCCGCGAGATGTCGCACCTCTCCCCTCTCTCCCTGCGGCTGCTCAAGTCGAGCTTCAACGCCGACGAGGACGGGGTGACCGGCCTTCAGCAGCTCTCGCATGACGCCACCCTGCTCTTCTACATGTCGGAGGAAGGCCAGGAGGGGCGCAACGCCTTCCAGGAGGGTCGCCCGCCCGAGTTCGACAAGTTCCCGAAGCGTCCGTGAGGATCTGGCTTAACGCGGCCCGGCCGCGCACCCTGCCGGCGGCGATCGCGCCGGTGCTGGTCGGTACCGCCGCGGCCGTCTTCGTGGCCGACAAGCTGCCTAGCTGGTCGCTTTTCGTCGCTGCGCTCGTCGCCAGCATCCTGATCCAGATCGGCACCAACCTGGCGAACGATTATTCGGATGCGCGCCGGGGCGCCGACTCGGCCGACCGGCTCGGGCCGGTGCGAGTCACCTCGGCCGGCCTGATCACCCCCCAGCGGGTACTGACCGCGACCTGGATCGCCTTCGGCCTGGCCGCTCTGCTCGGCATCTACATCGCCTCGCAATCGGACTGGATCATCCTCGCGGTGGGTGCGGTCTCGATCGCCGCCGGGTTCCTCTACACGGGGGGGCCGAAACCGTACGGCTACGCGGGGCTGGGCGAGATCTTCGTCTTCGTCTTCTTCGGGCTGGTCGCAGTCAACGGCTCGTACTTCATCCAGCTCGAGGAGCTGGCCTGGCTTCCTTTCGGGCTATCGGTCGCGGTCGGTCTGCTCTCGACCGCGATCCTGGTCGTCAACAACGTCCGTGACATCGATTCCGACCGGCGGGCCGACAAGAACACCTTGGCCGTGCGGATCGGTCGGGAGAAGACCCGTCGGCTCTACGTCTTCCTGATGCTGGGCGCGTTCTTCGTGCTCGGGCTGACGATCGTGCTCAACGACGGTCCCTGGCTGGCCCTGCTCGGCCTGGCCGGCATCCCGATGGCCCGCGGCCCGATCGCGACGGTGACCGGCCGCACCGACGGGCCTTCGCTGAACCAGGCGCTTGCCGCCACCGGTGCGGTGCTGGGCTCCACCTCGGTCCTGACCGCGATCGGGCTGGTCCTCGGGGGCTGAGATGGAGGTCGGCCCGCTCAGCGTCGAGGTCATCCCCTTTGCGCTGAGCTTCCGCCGCCCGTATGTGACCGCCACCGGAAGCCTCGACCGGCGGCAGTCCGTACTGCTCCGGCTGCGCGACGAGAACGGCCTGAGCGGATTGGGCGAGGGTGTGCCGATGACCCTGCGAAGCGGGGACGGTCTCGATCGGGTGGTCGCCGAACTGAACGAGTGGGCCGAGAATCCCGGCCTCTTCCCCACCTCGCCCCCGGCTCGCTGCGCGGTGAGCATGGCGGTCGCCGACCTCGTCGCCAAACGCGAGGAGATCCCCCTTTGGCGGTACCTCGACCCGGCCGCCACGCCGAGGACGCTCAGATGCAACGCGACGATCACCGCCGGCGATGCCGAGGATGTCGTCTCCCAGTGTGAGGCCTGGGCCGCCGACGGCTTCGACGTCTTCAAGCTGAAGGCCGGACCGGACGAGGCGGTGGAGCTGGCAACCGTCGTCCGCTCGGAGCTCGGGCCGGAGGCGAAGCTCAGGATCGACGCGAACGGCAGTTGGGGCGAGCGCGCCGCCCGCCTGTTGCGAGAGTTGGAGCCACTCGATCTGGAACTGGTCGAGGAGCCGGTCACCGGCCTGGCCGATCTGGCGGCCTTGAGCCGGGCCACCGAGATCCCCCTGGTCGCCGACGAGTCGGTCAACGACCCTTCCGAGGCAGCCGACGCGCGGGTCGAGGGCGCCTGCGCCGCGGTGACCGTGAAGCTGAGCAAGATCGGCAGCCTCGATGCCGCCCTCGGAGGCCACCTCCCCACCTACCTCTCCAGCGCCCTCGACGGGCCGGTCGGCATTGCCGCTGCCGCCCATGTGGCACAGACCCTCGATCCGAATCTGCCCTGGCCCGAGGTGGCCCACGGCTTGGCGACCGAGCGGCTCTTCGCCGAGACCATCGCCTTCGGCGGAGCGCTGACCGACGGCCCCCGGCTCGACCCGCCGTCCGACGGGCCCGGGATCGGGGTAGAGCTGGACGAGACAGCCCTCACCCGCTGCCGCCTCGGCTGAGCCGACCGGGGACGGGCCGTCTAGGCTCTGACCCGAAGTGGACTCGTCCAGTACGAACATGGCGCTTTGCACGGCTTTTGCCGAGGAACTCGCGCGCAGCGGGGTCGAGTTGGCCGTGGTCTCCCCTGGTTCTCGTTCCACGCCGCTTGCCGTCGCTCTCTGGCGCCAGGAAGGGATCGAGGTCGAGGTGGCGCTCGACGAACGCTCGGCCGCCTTCTACGCGCTGGGAGCCGCCCAGGCTTCCGGTCGTCCGGTCGCGCTGGTCTGCACCTCCGGTACCGCTGCCGCCAACTACCACCCGGCGGTGGCCGAGGCCGATCTTTCCGCGATCCCCCTGATCGTGCTCACCGCCGACCGGCCACCGGAGCTGCGGGACATCGGGGCGGGCCAGACGATCGACCAGATCAAGCTCTTCGGTGACGCGGTCCGCTGGTTCGCCGAGGTGGGAAGCCACGACGCCGACGATGACGGCCTGCTCCACTTCCGCTCGGTCGCCTGCCGCGCCTACGCGGCCGCGGACGGCGATCCCCGGCCGGGGCCGGTGCACCTCAACTTCCCCCTGCGGGATCCCCTGGCTCCCGTCGACCGGGAAGGCGCCGTCACCGCGACCCGTCGCCTCGCCTTGGAGGGTCGCCCGAACGGCCCCCTGACCGCGGTCGAGAAGGCGACCTGCGGCGCCGACCGCGCCACGGTCAACCGGCTCGTGGCGATGATCCAGGCAGCCGAGAAGATCCTGATCCTGGCCGGCCGCCAGACCGATCCTTCGCTCCGCGAGCCGCTGGCCCGCCTGGCCAATGCCTGCCGGGCACCGGTCCTGGCCGAGCCCACCTCCCAGTTCCGGCTGGGGCCGCATGACAGGGGCGCCGTGATCACCTCGTATGAGCGGATCGCCCGCCGACGGGAGCAGTCGCTCGCCCCCGACCTGATCATCCGGCTGGGCGAGTTCCCGACCTCCAAGCAGCTGCGCCTCTGGATGGCCGAGACGGACCCGGCCGAGGTCGTCATCGACCCGACCTATGGCTGGAACGAGCCGGTCCGGACCGCCGACCTGATCGTGCGCTGCGACCCGGCGACCCTGCTCCACCAGATCGAGAACACCGCCGAGCAGCGGGTCGAAGGCCCGGCCGGCAACGGTTACTGGAGCCGCTGGCTGGAGGTCGAGAAGAAGGAACGCCGCGAGATCGAGCAGGGCTGGGACTCGGACCAGGGCTTGACCGCCGGGGCCGTCCACGCTCGCCTCGCCGAGCTGCAGGCCGACGGTGGACTCGTGTACACCGCTTCCAGCCTGGCGATCCGCGACCAGGAGGAATCGGTGCCGGCCCTCGATCGCGACCTGCTCTTCCTGGCCAACCGTGGTGCGAACGGGATCGACGGGCTGCTCGCCTCTGGCCTTGGCGCCGCCCGGGCCAGCCGCAGGCCGACCACGATCGTCACCGGTGACCTCGGTTTCTTCCATGACGTGGGCAGCCTCGCCTTGGCCCGTGGCCTTGAGCTGTCGGCCAGGATCGTCGTGCTCAACAACGAGGGTGGCGGCATCTTCGAGCGGCTCCCGCAACGCGAGGCGATGGCGGCCGACGAGTTCGAGGCATTGATGCGGACCCCGTCCGGACACTCGATCGAAGACGCCGCCCGCCTCTACGGGCTGCCTTTCCACCGCGCCCCGGACCTCGGCGCGCTGGAAGCCGCCTTCCGGGCCGACGGCGATCCCGTCTCGGTGATCGAAGTCCCGGTCGCGGGCTGACTTCAGCTCAGCAGGGGCAACAGGGCGCTGAGCTTGATCTCGGTCTCGGCCAGTTCCGCGGCCGGGTCGGAATCGGCGACCACCCCGACCCCGGCGAAGAGGTGGGCTTCGCGGTCGCGGATCAGCGCGCTGCGCAGCGCCACGCAGAACTCGCCGTCGCCGGAACCATCCATCCAGCCGACCGGGCCGGCGTACCAACCCCGGTCCATCTGCTCGACCTCGGCCATCACCTTGCTGGCCTTCTTCCAGGGTTCGCCGCCGACCGCCGGGGTCGGATGGAGCAGCCCGGCCAGCTCGATCGCGGTGCGGGGCTGGGCGAGCTGGGCGTAGACCGGGGTGCCGAGATGCTGGATGTTCGCGACCTTGATGATCTCCGGTTCCTCGGCCGCCTCGACCCAGACGCTCAGCTTGCTCAGGGTCTTGACGATTCTTCGCACCACGACGGCCTGCTCGCCCCGGTCCTTGCGGCTGGAGAGCAGCTGTTGGGCGAGGTGGTCGTCGACCGCGGGGTCGCTGCTGCGACGGGTCGATCCGGCCAGGCCGACGGTGGCGACGCCACGGCCGACGCAGCGGACCAGCAGCTCCGGGCTGGCCCCGATGAAGACCGCTTCTCCGGTCCCGGCGCAGAAGTTGAAGCAGGACGGGAAACCCTGCCTGAGCGCGTCGTAGATCGCGGCCGGATCATGGGCCGAGCCCGCCCGGACCACGACTTCCCGGGCCAGGACGACCTTCTCGATCTCGCCGGAGCGGATCCGCTCGACCGCTTCTGCGACCGAACCTTCGTAGGACTCGGGGCTGCGGACGCTTTCGATCGAGGGCGCCACGGTCGGGTGCGGGTCGATCATCGGCATCTCTCCGCTGACCAGGCCGGCGACCCTGGCCATGGCCGCCGCGAGCAGGGCTTCGCCGTCGCTGCCCGGGCCGGCCATCAGGTTGACGGTGAGGAAGGTGCCGCCTTCGGAAGACTGGATCGCCAGCTCCGGCAGGATCATCGAGGCCGGCTCGAACGAAGACCAGGCCGGGTCCGGGTCGGCCGCCCCGGCGGTGCCGTCGTCGTGGAAAGCGAAGCCACCGGTCCAGACCGGGCCGGTGGTAAACCCGCCCGAGCCGCGCAGCACTGCTTCCCCGGAGAGGTTGGCGCAGTCGGCCGCCACCGTGACGAAGCGGTTCGGACCCCGCGCGGTGATCTCGTGGATCCGTCCCAGCGCAGCCAGTCTCAGGTCCCGGTCGGGCTGCTCCCAACAGAAGAAAGGCTCACCGGCCCGCCGGGAGGCGAAAACCGTCGCTGACGGGTCGTCACAGTCGAACGGCACCGTGACCGAAACCAGCGTCTGGGCGGCCCGGGACGCCGCTTCGGCCAGCGCTTCGCGCAGCTCTTCTTCCAGCAACGCCCGGTCGGCGGGCGCCGGCATCAGTCGCCGCCGCGGGCCAGCGCGACTTCGCCGGTGCGGACCATCTCCAGCAGGCCGTGTGGCCGCAGCATGCTCTCGAAGGCCTCGATCTTGTCGTGGGATCCGGTCACCTCGACGATCAGTGCACGACGGGAGACGTCGACGATCTTGGCTCGGAAGATCTCCGCGAACTGCACGATCTCCGCCCGGTTCTCGACCGCGGCCGAGACCTTGAACAGCGCCATCTCGCGGGCCACCGTCTCGTCCGGCTCCATGTCGCGGATCTTCAGCACGTTGATCAGCTTGTGGAGCTGCTTGGTCACCTGGTCGATCGGATGGACCGCCCCGTCGATGGTCAGCGTGATCCGCGAGACCTCCGGGTCCTCGGTCGGGCCGACCGCCAGGGTGTCGATGTTGAACCCGCGCCGCGAAAAGAGGCCGGCGACCCGGGCCAGCACGCCGGCCCGGTTCTCGACCATGATCGAAAGCACGTGCTTGCGACCGGAAAGCCGGGAATTGCCGGTGTGGAGATCCTCGAGCCTGACCATGTCCGTGGAAGCCATCAGCCCACCATGTCCCTTGCCGCGTTCCCTGCGGGAATCATCGGGTAGCAGTTCTCTCGCGGGCTGACCCTCACGTCGAGCAGCGCCGGCCCGTCCGCGTCGAGGGTGGCGACGATCATCTCTTCGAGATCGGCACTGTCCTCGCAGCGCAGGCCCTGGGCTCCGAAGGCCTCCGTCAACTTGACCCAGTCCGGGCTGGGGCCGTTCTCGACCCCGCTGTAACGCTCCGACCAGAACAGTTCCTGCCACTGGCGGACCATGCCCATGAAGCCGTTGTTCATCAGGAAGACCTTGACCGGGACCTCTTCGTTGACCGCGGTCGCCATCTCCTGGATGTTCATGATCAGGCTGCCGTCGCCGGAGATGCAGATGACCTGGTCGTCCGGGCGGGCGACCTTGGCCCCGATCGCGGCCGGCAGGCCGAAGCCCATCGTGCCGAGCCCGCCGGAGTTGATCCAGCGGCGCGGCTGGTTGAAGCCGTAGTACTGGGCCGCCCACATCTGGTGCTGACCGACATCGGAGGCGACGATCGCGTCGCCGCCGGTCAGCTCGTGCAGCTTCTGGACCATCAGTTGGGGCTTGATCTCACCCGGTCCGCCCGGTTCATAGGTCAGCGGGTACTCGCCCTGCCAGGCCTTGATCCGGCTCCACCAGCCGTCGAGCCGGGAGGAGTCGGTCTGGAGCGTCTGGTACTCGCGGGTCAGCTTCGGCAGGACCAGCTTGACGTCACCGACGATCGGGATGTGGGCCGGGACGTTCTTCGAGATCTCAGCCGGGTCGATGTCGATGTGGATGAACTTGGCCGAAGGGGCGAACTCGGAGAGCTTGCCGGTGATCCGGTCGTCGAAGCGGGCGCCGATCGCGATGATCAGGTCCGCTTCATCCATCGCGTAGTTGGCGGTGCGGGTGCCGTGCATGCCGAGCATGCCGAGCCACTGTTCGTCGTCGGCCGGGAAGCAGCCCAGTCCCATCAGGGTCGAGGTGACCGGGAACTTGTCCGAAGCGCAGAGCTCACGCAGTTCCGCCGAGGCGTCGCCGAGGTTGACGCCGCCGCCGCTGTAGATCACCGGGCGCCGGGCGTTGGCCATCGCCTTGGCGGCGAGGCGGATCTGTTTCAGGTTGCCCTCGACGGTCGGCTTGTAGCCGGAGAGGTCGACCGGTTCGGTCCGCTCCTGGTAATCGATCTCGGCCCGGGCCAGATCCTGGGGGATGTCGACCAGGACCGGCCCCGGGCGACCGGTGGAAGCGATGTGGAATGCCTCGTGGACGTACTCGGGGATGTGCTCCGGTTCGGTGCAGAGCAGCGAGTGCTTGACGATCGGCATCGTGATGCCGACAATGTCCGCTTCCTGGAAGCCGTCGGTGCCGATCAGGTCGGTCCGGACCTGGCCGGTGATGAAGACCGTCGGGACCGAATCCATCATCGCGTCGGCGATCGCCGTGACCAGGTTGGTCGCCCCCGGGCCGGAGGTGCCGAAGGCGACCCCGACCTTGCCCGAGGCGTGGGCGTAACCCTCGGCGGCGTGGCCGGCGGCCTGCTCGTGGCGGGCCTGTACGTGCCGCAGATCGGCGTCGACCAGCGCGTCATAGGTGGGCAGGTTCGCGCCACCGGGAATGCCGAAGATGTGGTCAACACCTTCGACTTCGAGGGATTTGAACAATGCGTCTGCGGCTCTCATCAGACCAGTGATCCTAACGAATCAGCGGAGGGCGCTTCAGGTCTTCTGCTGGGGTGAAAGCGCGCCGCCTTCGAGCTCCCCAGGGTTCCACTTGGTCTTTGGCGTGATCGCCCTCGGGATCACCCGATCCTTGTGCTGATCGATGGTCGAAAGCACCGAACGGACCAGTTCCTCTCCGAGGTGATGCGGCTCCAGGCCGAGCTCGAGCAGTTTCTCGTGCTTCGGGTTGAAGTAGTGGCTTTCCAGCTCGACTCGCGGGTTCGGGAAGGTCTCGATCGAGACCTCATGGCCGACTTCGGCGGCGCTCCGTTGGACCAGCTCGGCCAGCTCGGAGACCGTGAAGCGCTCGGTGAACTGGTTGAAGACCCGGAACTCGCCGCGCTCGGCGGGGTTGAGCGTGGCCAGCTCGACGCAGCGCAGGGTGTCGCGGATGTTCAGGTAGCCACGGGTCTGGCCGCCGGCCCCGTAGACGGTCAGCGGGTGGCCGATCACGGCCTGGACGCAGAACCGGTTGAGCACGGTGCCGAAGGTCTCGTCGTAGTCGAAGCGGGTAGCCAAGGCCGGGTCGAGCGCGGTCTCGTCGGTCTCGATGCCGTAGACGACGCCCTGGTTGAGGTCGGTCGCCCGCAGCCCCCAGAACCGGGTCGCGAGGTGGATGTTGGTCGAGTCGTGGACCTTGGAAGCGTGGTAGAGCGAGGCCGGCAGCTTCGGGAAGGGCAGGGTGTCCTTGCGGCCGTTGTGCTCGATCTCGATGAAGCCCTCTTCGATGTCGATGTTGGGCGTGCCGTACTCGCCCATCGTGCCGAGCTTGATCAAGTGCGCGTCCGGGACGTGCTCGCGCATCGAGAAGAGCAGGTTGAGGGTGCCGATGACGTTGGTCTGCTGGGTTTCGACCGCGGTCTGGCGCGAGCGCATCGAGTACGGCGCGGAAGGCTGCTCGCCGTAGTGGATGACCGCCTCGGGCAGGAAGTCGGAGACGACCTTGTCGAGGAACTCGCCGTCCTCGATGCAGCCGACCCGGGCCTCGATCCGGCGGCCCGAAACCCGCTCCCAGGCGTCGAGCCGGTCCTGGAGGCTCGAGATCGGAGTCAGCGAATCCGTCGACTGGTCCAGGTGCCAGCGGCGACGGGCAAAGTTGTCGACGATCATTACGTCGTGGCCGCGGTCCGAGAAACGCATCGCCGTGGGCCAACCGAGGTAACCGTCACCACCAAGAATCAGAATTCGCATAAGGGCCGAGATTACCGGAACTTTCACGCACTAGGATTGCCTGAGTGCGACTGCTAGCCCTCGTCCTCGTCGTCATCGCCGGATTGGCTTTGAGAATGGATGCGGCCTGGCATGGGTCCGCCGACAACCTTCCCGATTCGGCCGCCTACGAACGAATCGCCCGCGGGCTCCACGAGGACGGCGTCTTCGCCCAGCGGGGGCCGGACACGCCGGCCCACCCGCAGCCCGCCACCAACTACAGCCCGGGCCTGCCGCTGGCGGTGGCCGGGGTCTTCGACCTCGCCGGCAACGACGACGTCCGCCTGGCCCGGATCCTGCTCGCCCTGGTCACCACCCTCGCGATTCCCTTTGCCTGGCTCCTGGCCAGGCGCCTGGCCCCGCCCGAGGACCCCGGCGTGGCCGGGTTCGTGGCCGCCGCCGCGGTCGCCTTCTACCCCTGCCTGATCGCCGACGCGGGCATGCTGCTGACCGAGGCACTGGCCGGCACCCTTCTCACCGGCGCCCTGCTGGCGATGCTCCGGGCGCGGGACAAACTCGGCCGGCCGGGCCGCCCTCGGGCGCTGCTCGCCCTCGACTGGCTCCTGCCCGGCGCGTTGCTCGGCCTGACCGCGATGGTTCGTCCCGAGTACCTGTTGATCTCGCTGGTGCTGATCGGGGTGATGACGGTGATCTGCCGGTCCCGCGGGTTCGGGCCGGTCCTCGCTTCCGGAGGGTTGATGCTGGTCGCCTTGCTTTTGGTGATCACGCCGTGGATGACCCGCAACCTCGACCAGTCGGGCCGTCTGGTTCCGCTGTCGACCGGCGGTGGCCAGACCCTTTTCACCGGCAGCTACCTGGCTTCGGCCGGCGACCCGCTCGAGGTGATGCCGGATGTGCTGGCCCACCATCCCGAGCTTTCCCGGCGGATCCAGGCCCAGAACGCGGCCAGCGGCGAGGGTCCGGAATCGATCACCCCGGAACGGGTGCTGGCCCTGCTCGCCGCCGAACGCATGCCGGGCGTGCCGGCGGACCTGGCACTGGCCCGGATCGGACGCGAGAACTACCTGCGTGCCCTGCGTGAGGACCCGGCCGGCCTGCTCGGCTATTTCGCCGGCAAGTCGGCCCGGATCTGGTGGCGCGGGCGCACCGACCTGACCGGGACCGCGGCCGGCCGGGCCTTCCACATGAGCCTCGTCGCCGGGGCCCTGGTCGGTCTCTTGCTGCTCGCCTTCCGGCGTCGGCCGGAGTTCTGGCTGATCTTCGCCCTGGCCGCCGGCGTGACCGTGATCGGCGCCGTATTCGTCGCCTCCCCCCGCCGGACCCTGGCCTTCTGGCCGGTGATCGCCTGCCTGACCGGACTCGGCTTCTCGCTTGCTTTCCGCCTTGCGCGCGACGCCGTCGCCAACCGACTGCGTCCGGTTCCCATAGCCTGACCGGCCCGGATGCAGGTTCTGAAGAGTTATTTCACCCGTTACGGACGCGGGGCGATGATCGCCCTTGCCGTGATCGTCTGCGCCGGTTTCCTGGTCCGCGCCTGGGTGGTAGTCAACCCCTTGGCGGACCCCGGCGACGATGCCCTGGCCTACCGCGCCCTGGCCGAAGCGCTCTACGTCGACGGCACCTTCGGCTACGAGAAGGGATCCTCTGGCGGGCCCGAGTTCAAGACCCCGAGCGACTGGTCGCCCGGGGCCCCGCTGATCTACGCCGGCGCCTACTACCTGACCGGCGGGGTGCGAGACGGCGTCGCCCGCGGGGTCGAGGCGCTGTTCGGCACCGCCGCGATCATCCTCGCCTTCCTGCTCACCGCCCGGCTGCTCGGCCCGCCCCGCCGCCGGGTTTCCTCGACGGCGGAGTTTTCGGCAAATAAGTCTGAAAAGTCCGCCGTCGGCGAGGTTTCCGGGCTTCGGCAGGCAGCCGGACCGCTGGTCGCGGCCGGCCTGGTGGCCTTCTATCCCCCCTTCATCCACTCGACCGGCGCCCTGATGAGCGAACCGCCGGCCTTCTTCATGCTGCCGTTCTCGGTACTCGCCTTCCTCTGGGCCGACCGGCGGATGAACACCCCGGGCGCGACCGGCTTCGCCCGCATCTGGCCCTGGCTCCTCCCCGGTCTCGGTTTCGGCCTCACCGTCCTGATCCGGCCCGAGTACCTCTCGGTCTGCGTCGCCTTCACCGTCTTCCTGTTGATCCGGGCCTGGATCAAGGCCGGCCCGGCCAACTCACTGGCCTCGGCCGCGATCTTCGTGCTCGCGGTGCTGGTGCCGATCGTCCCCTGGACGATCCACAACTACCACGAGCTCGACCGGCTGGTCCCGCTTTCGACCGGCAGCGGCAAGGCGCTCTTCACCGGCACCTACTACCCGGGCGACGGCGAGTACCAGCAGGTCAAGGCCGAACTGCTCTATCAGCAGACCGGCCGCCGGCTCGACCCCGGTTCGGCCGCCCTGGAAGCGGTCGACCCGGTACCGCTCTTCGACCGGGTCGCCAACCAGTACAAAGCCGAACACGACCTTCCCGACCTGAATCGCGACGACGCGCTCGGCCGGCTCGGCAAGGAGAACCTCAAGAAGTATTTCGGCGACCACCCACTCGGCTATGTCGGCATGACCTTCCGCAAGGTCTGGCGGATGTGGAGTTCCGGGGTCGGGGACGCGATGTCCTCCCCGCTCGGCCGGGTGATCCAGGTGCTGCTGGCCCTGGCCGGGCTGATCGGGCTTGTCCTGCTCGCCTGGCGCAGGCGCTGGGAGGCGATCGCCGTCGGCCTGCCGATTGCCACGGTCACTGCAGTCGCGGCGATCACCCTCGCTCCCGCCCGCAGAAATGAGATCCTGATGATGCTCGTCCTGCCCTTGGCGGCGGTCGCGCTCGACGCCCTGGTCAACCGGGTGCCCGGCCCGACCGAACCAGGCGCGAACGCCGAAACCGAAACCCCATGATCCTCGCCTCGATATTCCCTGCCCAGCTCACCGCCCTCCGGGCCACCGGTCTCGTGATCGCGGTCCTGATCATCGGCTTCGCGATCGTCCGCCGCCGCGAGTTGCGCAACGCCGACGTGATCCTGCTGCTGCTGGCCGGCCTCGGGCTGGCGATCGTTTCCGGCACCGAGCTGACCGACCGCCTGCTCTCCGCCCTCTCCTTCGAGAAGGGCAACGGCGGCCGCATCCTCGGGCTCGCGGTCATCGCGATCTTCATCCTCTTCCTGATGGCGCTCCGGGCGCTTTCGGTCGGCGCCCGCAACGCACGACAGCTACAGGCGGTGCTCGAGGGGATCTCGTCCGAGCAGTTCCGGACGGCCGAGCACCGCAAGCAGTTCAAGGGCAAGGTCGGCGTGGTGATCCCGGCTTACAACGAGGCCGACAACCTCGGCTACGTGCTCGACCAGATCCCGGACGAGGTCTGCGGCCTCCCCACCGCGACCCTGGTGGTGGATGACGGCTCGAGGGACGGCACCGAGGAGGTCGCCGCCGCACACGGGGCCGTGGTTTCACGCCATGTCGTCAACCGCGGCGGCGGTGCGGCCCTCCGCACCGGCTACCGGCTGATGGTGGACTCGGAAGCGGCGATCGTGGTCACGCTCGACGCCGACGGCCAGCACCTGCCGGCCGAGATGCCGAACCTGGTCCAGCCGGTGCTCGACGGCAAGGCCGACGTCGCCCATGGTTCCCGCGTGCTCGGCCACGCCGAGCAGAACCACTTCGCCCGGGAGCTCGGCATCGTCTTCTTCAACCGCCTGGTCTCCTTCATCACCCGCACCCACGTGACCGATTGCTCGAACGGCTACCGGGCGGTCCGCACCGCGGTCCTCCCCACCCTGGTCCTGAAGCAGGAGCAGTTCCACACTTCCGAGTTCCTGATCGAGGCGATCAAGCGCGGAGTCCCCGCGGTAGAGGTCCCGGTGACGGTCGAACAACGCCTCCACGGACACTCCAAGAAGCCCGCCGTCTTCCGCTACGGAATGGGCTTCGCCAACGCCATAGTCCGCACCTGGCTCAGGTAGCCACCTGCAGTCGGTCCGGTCTTCGCCGGACCTCCAAGCTCAACCCGCCTCGTGCCACACCAGCTCCTCGGATCGTGGTCAGCTCGACTTCTCCTGCAGCCATGAGGGCTACCGGTTCGTAGACATCTCGGGGGTTGTGGTTTTTCCGACTGCGTAGTCCCGCACCAAGGAAAAAGCACAACCTCCGAGACCCAAAGCAACAGGCACCACCCGTGAACCGCAGCTTCCTACCGAGGTGGCATTCGGGTTTCTTCGGGCTTCGGGAGGTACAGGTCGTAGCCGCAGCGGGGGCAGACCTGGACGTAGAGCTTGACGATGTTGTGGCAGTTGGGGCACTGCCTTTCCGGCTCGTTGACCTCGTTGCGAGTCATGAAGACGGCGATCAGGCCGAGGCCGGGCAGGATCGAGCCGATGATCAGCCAGATGAAGAAGGAGCCGCCCTTGGCCCGGCCGATGATCCCGGTCGCGATACCGAAGAGCAAGGCGATGAACACGTACTCGTAGCCCACACCGACATTGTGCCTGTCCACGGCCCGGTTTGACGCATGACGCAGGTTCCGCTTGACGGCTGGTGAACAATGTGAGGACAGGGAATGGCAGTCAAGGCTGGCAGGAAAAAGAAAGGTCGGGTCTACCGACGCAAACGCTGGGTCGATTCGGACGAGGGCGTGGTGCGCCTGAGGACTAAGGTGATCCGTCGCCGCCGGGGCGAGCGAGCGCCGCGCAAGGATCCCGGCCCCCGGCCGTTGCCGAGGCCGCAGAAGCCGCGCGCGCCCTGGAAGCCCCAGCCCTTCGACGTCTACCACGGTAAGTTCGGACGCCTCGAGGCGATGCGTCTGCTCAACCGGGCCGGCTTCGGTCCTGCCCCGGGCCAGGCGGAGAAGCTGGCCAAACTGGGAATGAAGAAGGCGGTTCGCTCTCTGACCCGGCCGCAGGGCAAGGCCAAGCTGATCGGCCCGGAACCGGTCGACGGCGACGGGCTGCCCTTGGCCCCCTTCGATTCCTGGGGGCATGACCATCTCTGGTGGTTGGATCGCATGGTCCGCACCAACCAGCCGTTCCGGGAGCGCATGGCCCTGGTCTTCCACGACTGGTTCGCCACCTCAAACGCCGGCGTGTCCCAGCAACGCCAGATGATCGACCAATACTGGACCCTGCGAGCCGGGGTGAACGGCACCTTCGACGACCTCGTCGTGAAGGTCACCAAGGACCCGGCGATGCTGCAGTGGCTGAACGGCGGCGAGAACAACAAGTGGTCGCCGAACGAGAACTACGCCCGCGAGCTGATGGAGCTGTTCACGCTCGGGGCCGACCGGGGCGCGTACATGGAGGACGACATCCGCGAGGCGGCCCGCGCCCTGACCGGCTGGCGGTACGACTGGGACGATGACCTCGGGGCGGTGAACTTCCGTTTCGATCCCGAGTTCCACGACGAGGACAGCAAGAAGATCTTCGGCAAGAAGGGCAAATGGGACTGGCGGGACGTCTGCCGGCTCTGCGTCACCCACAAGCTCCACGCGAGCTTCTTCGTCGACAAGCTCTGGAGCTACTTCGTGCCGGCCGCCCCTTCGAAGGGCACCCGGCGGGCGCTGATCCATCTGTACCTGAAGAAGGGCCGCAAGATCCTGCCGGTGGTCGAAGCGATCCTGCAGCATCCGGATTTCTACCGGGGGCCGGCCATGGTCAAGCCACCCGCCGTGTTCAACGCCAGCCTGCTCCGGGCCCTGAAGCTGCCGATCAACTCGGACGCGTGGACCTGGCTCGGGGACTCCGCCGGCCAGCAGCTCTTCCTGCCACCGAACGTGGCCGGCTGGGATGACGATCGCTGGCTCGACACATCGACCGTGCGGGCCCGCTGGCTGATGGTCACCTACGCCCTGGACTCGCGCCACCACGACGCCTGGAACGATTCCTACCGCGAGACGGAATCGACCCGAGCCGCGATGAACCGCGCCCTTTCTGCCCTCGGCTGGCCGCCACTCCACTCCGACCACCAGCACGAACTCGTCGCGATGTCGGACCGGATCCCCGGCCACATCACCGACGAGTGGCAGCGACGCCCCTACCTGGCGATGCGCCAGAACGCCCTGCTCCAGCTGATCGCCTCCTGCCCGGATTTCCAACTCTCATGACCCGCGCCCGCTGCTGCGACAACTACACCCGCTCCCGGCTCCTTCGCTCGGCCGCCGCGCAGGCCGGCAAAGGGCTGCCGCAGATCGAGCCGGGAATGCCGGTCCCAGCCGGCACCGGGCTGACCCGGCGTGGATTCATCGCCGGCGCGGCCGGGCTCGCGCTGGCCGTCTACGCCGCCGGGAAGACGCCGCTGCCGCTGTTCGAGGACGGCATCGCCGAAGCGGCCCAGTCGGACCGGATCATCGTTTCCATCTTCCTCGACGGCGGGGCCGACACCCTGTCGCTGCTGGCCCCGGTCGGCCATGCCCGCTATCACGAACTGAGGCCCGTCCTCGCCCTGGCCGAGGGCGCGGGCATCCCCTTCACCGAGGATCCGAGCCTCCACTGGCACCCTTCCGCAGCCGCGCTGGCGCAGCTTCACGCCGAAGGCAAGGTGACCGTGTTCCCGGCGGTCGGCTACGACGACCCCAACCAATCGCACTTCACGTCCCGGCATTTCTGGGAGGTCGGCGATCTCGACACCGAGGGGCGCACCGGCTGGATGGGGCGTTATCTGGACTTGGTCGGAAGCCAGAACAATCCCCTCCAGGGTCTTTCGCTCAGCAGTTCGCTCGCCCCGGCCCTGGCCACCAAGGACAAGCCGGTGGCGGCCGTCGAAGGAGTCACCGACTATGACCTCTGGTCCTGGGTCGGCGAGCCGGTGAGCGACGAGATGTTCGGCAGCTTCCGCCGGATGGGCTCGATGAAGTCAAACTCTCCCGCCCTGCGGGACAGCCGTCGCGCGATCCGCTCGACCAACATCATCCGCGACCGGCTGGCCTCGTTCGGCGAGTTCGAGGCACCGGTCGCCTACCCGGAGGGCGCCCGCCTGGGCCAGCAGCTTTCCGGGCTGGCGGCACTGCTCGGTGCGGGCATGCCGCTCCGCTGCGTGTCGGTCAGCGCCGATGGCTCCTACGACACCCACTCGGCCCAGGCCGAAGAGTTCGAAAGCGGCATCAAGGCGACCGCCGACTCGATCCTTGCCTTCCAGCGTGACCTCGAGGCGAGGGGGCTGCAGGATCGGGTGCTGACCCAGGTCTGGTCCGAGTTCGGGCGGCGGCCGGAAGAGAACGGATCGGCCGGCACCGATCACGGCGCGGCCGGGGTGTCGCTGGTCATCGGCAGCCGCGCGAGCGGAAAGATGGTCGGCGAATTCCCGGGCCTGACCGATCTCGACGAGGATGACAACCTGCGTCACACCTCCGATTTCCGGGCGATGTACTGCTCGCTGCTCGAGCAGTGGCTCGGACACGACGCCACCCCGATCATCCCCGGCGCGTCGAAATTCGCCCGACCGGTGCTGCTCAAATGAGGGCGCGGCTCGCCCTGGCGGGCGCCTTGGCCCTGGGTCTGGCTTTCATCGTGCCCGCCAACGACGGATCGGCCGTCGCCGGCGACGCTCAAACCATCAGTCGCGGGGTCGGGACATCAACCGCGGACGCCACCTCTTCGACCGTGGCCTGCAGCTGGAGATGGCGTTGGAAGAAACGGGTCCGCTGGGTCAGGCGACACGGGCGGAAGAAGCGCGTGGTGAAGTACCGGAAGGTCAAGCTGAAGGTCTGTCGCAACGTGACGCCGCCGGCCCCGGCGCGTCTCGGGGTCAGGGCCTGGGAGTTCGGTTTCACGCTTTCGGCGAAAACGGTCGAGGCCGGCGACACGATCATCGAGTTGAACAACCAGGGCGAGGACGATCACAACCTCCACGTCCAACCGGTCGATGGCGGCGAAGAGTTGGCCACGCCGGACGCGAATCCGGGGGCGACCGACCGTATCCGCCTCACCACGACACCCGGCGTCTACCGCCTGTGGTGTTCGCTCCCGAACCATGCGGCCCGGGGCATGGACACGACCTTCGTCGCGACCCCGGGCGCCTAGACGCCTCGTCTAGTCGACGAAGTCCGGGTCTGGCCGCTCTTCCGCCTCGGCCTCCGCCCCGGCCCGGTCGCGGCCGGCCGCGGGAAGGTCGCCCTCGACCGGGCGGTGCGAGCCGCCGTGCTTGTAACGGTCCGGGCTGAGCACGCCGGGGCGGCCGATCGAGCCGACCTCGGAGATGTCGCGCGAAAAGGGCAGGCTGGCGGTCCAGTCGATCACCGCGCGCGCCTTGCGTGATGCGCCCGGGATCTGGCTCATGTGGTACGAGCGGGCCATCCACCAAGCCTTGAACCCGCGGAAGGTGCGGTCGCCGATCTTGCCGACCGCCTTGTAGCGACCGAGGTTGACGAAGGAGGCGTTGCCCTTGTAATCGAAGGTCTTTGGTTCGCCGAGGCCGATCGCGGCGGCGATGTTGGCCGCAACCACCGGCGCCTGGCGGACCGCATGCTGGGCGGTCGGCGGGCAGGCCCCGCCCTTGGGGTTGGGCACGGCAGCCGAATCGCCCAGCGACCAGATGCCCTGGTTGTCCTCAACCGCCATGCTGCCGTCCACCTTGACCCGGCCGCGTTCGTCGAGCGGCACGCCGAAGGTGGCCAGGCTCGGGTTGGGCACGACGCCCGCGGTCCAGACCACGGTCCGGGTCGGGATCACCTCGCCGGTCGAGATCGTGGCCGTGGTCTCGGTGACCTCGTTCAGGGTGGTTCCCATCTTGATGTCGATGCCACGTCCGCGCAGCTCGTCGACCGCGTAGTCGGCCAGTTCCTGGTCGATTTCCGGCAGGACCCGATCGGCCGCCTCGACCAGCACCCAGCGCATCCCGTGCAGCCGGGCCTTGGGATAGTCCCTCATCGCGTCAGCGGCGAAGTCCTGGAGCTCGGCCAGCGCTTCGAGACCGGCGTACCCGCCACCGACGAAGACATAGGTCAGCAGCTCTTCCCTCAACTCGGCGTCGTCCGTGGCATTGGCCATCTCAAGGGTCTCGATCAGGTGGTTGCGGAGGAAGATCGCGTCGGCCAGGCTCTTGAAGCCGACCGCGTGCTCGCTCAGGCCCGGCACCGGCAGGAAACGGGAAATCGAGCCGGGCGCGAGCACGAGGTGGTCGTAGGGAATCTGTTCGGTCTGGCCCATGTGGCTGCGGAGCGTGACTTCGCGGGCCTCCCGGTCATGGTCGTCGACCACGCCCAGCCGCAGGTTGGTGCGGTGGAGGATCTCCCGCAGTGGCGTCACCACGTGGCGAGGTTCCAAGGTGCCGGCCGCAGCCTCCGGCAGAAGCGGCGTGTAGAGCAGGAAGTTGACGTCGTTTACGAGCGTCAGCCGGGCCGACTGCCGGGGCAGTACCTTCTCGAGGTGGCGAGCGACATTCGCTCCCGCGAAGCCGCCGCCGACGATGACGATGTTCCAAGCCATGGCGCCGAGTATAGGCGGCGGGTTGAGCCGAAGACAGGCGAAACCTCCAGCCGCGAATCCGATCACGCATTCAGCCGAAATTCCGCAACAGAAGACCGGCTGATCTGTTCTAATGGGCCCATGGGTAAAGCAAGCAGGGCCAAGGGAGAAATCGTCGGGGCAGCCGTCCTCGCCGCCATCCTGGCTGTCTTCCTCTTCACGTTCTCGTCCACGGCCCTCGCCGCCAGCATCGTCAACCAGGGTGCGCCGCCGCCCAAGGTGTCGAAGGTGGACGGTTCGGGGGTCAGTTCGGTCGTTTTCCGCCAATCCGCCTCGACCGACCGGTTCTGGACCCGGGAACGGCTGCTTTCGGCCAAGCCGGCCGACAACCAGCCACCGGCCGCGAGCTTCGACCTGCCCGACTTCAGCGCCGATGCCACCGCCTCCGCCGCGACCGGCGACTTCACCCCCGGCAACGTGACGGACTTCCCCCAGCGAATCCAGGGGAAGATCTTCTTCAAGCTCGGCGACGCGGTCTACAGCTGCTCCGGCACCGTGGTCGATTCGGCCGAACAGAACGTGGTCTTCACGGCCGGCCACTGCTTGTTCGACCAGACCGAACACCGGTACGTCGACAAGCTGGTCTTCATCCCCGGCTACGAGAACGGGACCGCCCCCTTCAAGGCACCGCTGGACGTGATCGACGCCGCCAGCGGCAAGGTGCCCGACCAGTGGATCAACAGCGGCACCAACAGCTACGACATCGCCGTCATCGGACTTTCGCAACCGGTCCAGAAAGCACTCGGTTCCCGCCAGATCGCCTTCGACCTGAATCCGGCCCTGAGCAAGACCAAGGGCCGCGAGTACACGATCTACGGCTACCCCTCGCAGCCCTCCAACCTCTACAACGGCGAGGTCCTGCGCGGTTGCCAGGTCGCCTTCTCCGGCTTCGACAACTCGAGCGGCAACATCACCCCGTACCCGATGTCGGGCAATCCTTGCCTGATGCAGCAGGGCGCGAGCGGCGGCGGCTGGATCACGCTCGGCAACTACCTGAACTCGGTCGTCAGCTACGGCTACTGCGACGACCTGCCGAACACCTGCGGCTTCATCTTCGGTCCCTACTTCTCGAACGCCGCCAAGTCGCTCTACGTGACCGCCGGCGGTTCGCCGGCGCCGACGATCAAGCTGGTCAAGTCCCCGCCGAAGGTGGTCCGCAAGCGCGCGGTCACCTTCAAGTTCAAGGGGTCGGCCGCAACCCTGCTCGGTTTCGTCTGCAAGCTCGACGGGCAGAAGAAGGTCAACTGCGCCTCGAAGATCTCGATCAAGCGCCTACGGCCCGGCAAGCACACGCTCAAGGCATGGGCGGTAGACCAGACCGGCCACATGAGCAAAAAGAAGGTCGTCCGCCGCTTCCGAGTGGTCGTCCCGCGGCGCTGATCTTCACGCCGAAATAAGGATAGTTGGCAATTATTGCCAACTATCCTTATTTCGGCCTCCGGAGACTTCAGAGACCTAGGTGCTGGCGCAGCAGGCGGTTGACTTCGCCGCCGTCGGCTCGCCCCTGGGTGGCCTTCATCACGGCGCCGACCAGGGCGCCGATCGCCTTCTCGTTGCCCGAGCGGACCTGCTCGGAGGGCTTCGGGTTGTCTTCGATCGCCTGGATCACGATCTTCTCGAGCTCGCCTGAATCCGAGATCTGCTCGAGCCCCTTGTCCGCGACGACGGTTTCCGGATCGGCGCCCGAGGCGACCATCTCCTCCAGCACCGTCTTGCCGGCACCATGCGAGATCTTCTTTTCGGCGACCAGGCCGATCAGGGTCGCCAGCGCGGCCGGCTCGACCTTGGTCTCGGCCAGCGGCTGCTCGTCTTGTTTGCGCAGCTCAGCACTGAGCTCACCGGTGACCCAGTTGGCGGCCACACGCGGATCGACGCCCTTCTTCGCGGCGAGGACGCCCTCGAAGTACTCGGCCCAGTCGGTCTCGAACGAAAGCAGCAGCGCCGCCTGTTCGCTGACTCCGATCTCCTCGTAGCGGGCGGCCCGGGCGGCTGGCAACTCCGGCAGCGAGTTCCTGGCTTCGTCCAGCATCGCCTGGGTCGGCACGACCGGCACCAGGTCCGGCTCCGGCAGGTACCGGTAGTCGTGGGCCTCCTCCTTCGAGCGCAGCGAATGGAGCTCGCCGGTCGAGGGATCGAAGTGAAGCGTCTCCTGGACCACCGGCTCGCCGGCCTCGACCAAGGCCTTCTGACGGGCGATCTCGGCGTCGATGCCGCGCTCGATGAAGCGGAAGGAGTTCATGTTCTTCATCTCGGTCTTGGTGCCGAGTTCCGAGCTCCCGGCCGGCCTTATCGAGACGTTGGCGTCGCAGCGCAGCGAGCCCTCCTCCATGTTCACGTCAGAGACCCCGAGCTGCTTGATCGTCGCCCTGAGCAGCTGGCCCCATTCGCGGACCTGGGCACCGGAGTGCAGGTCGGGCTCGGTCACGATCTCGACCAGGGGGGTGCCGCCGCGGTTGAAGTCGACCAGCGAGGCATCGGACCCTTGGATCCGGCCGGCGCCGCCGGTGTGGATCGTCTTGGCGGCGTCTTCCTCCAGGTGGGCGTGGTGGATGCGGACCTCCCCCAGCTTGCCGTTGACGGCGAAGGGGTTGACGGCCTGGGTGATCTGGTAGGCCTTGGGGTTGTCCGGGTAGAAGTAGTTCTTGCGGTCGAAGCTGTTGAACGACGAGAGCTCGCAATCGAGCGCCGCCCCGATCTTCAGGGCGTACTCGAACGCGGTCCGGTTGGGGGCCGGCAGCACCCCCGGCAGGGCAAGGCAGACCGGGCAGGTGTGGACGTTCGCGTCGTCGCCGAAGGAGAGTTCGCAGCCGCAGAACATCTTGGTCTTGGTCGAGAGCTGGACGTGGATCTCCAGCCCGATCACCGCCTCGTACTCGGTGCTCACGCCAGACCCCCTTCCAGCGCGGCCGAGCCATCGAAGCCGATCGCTCCCTCCAGCGCATGAGCGGCTTCCAGCAGCTTCTGCTCGGCGAAGGCCGGTGCGGCGATCTGGAAGCCGACCGGCAGCTCCGGGCCTCCCCCCTCCGGTTCGGCCAGACCGGCCGGGATCGAGATCGCCGGTACCCCGGCCAGCGAGATCGGCACGGTGAAGATGTCGCTCAGGTACATGCTCCAAGGATCGGCCGTCTTCTCACCCAGCTCGAAGGCGACGGTCGGCGAGGTCGGAGTCACCACGAAGTCGACCTGCCCGAAGGCGTCCTGGAAATCCTCCACGATCCGAGTCCGGACCCTCTGGGCACCGCCGTAGTACGCGTCGTAGTAGCCGGAGGAGAGCGCGTAGGTACCGAGCATGATGCGGCGCTTGACCTCGGGGCCGAAACCCTCCTCGCGGGTCACCTCGTACATCGAGAGCAGATCCTCGTCGCTGGCCCTCAGGCCATAGCGGACCCCGTCGTAGCGGGAAAGGTTGGTCGATGCCTCGGCCGGGGCGAGCACGTAGTAGGCCGAGATCGCGTGCTCGGCGTGCGGCAATTCGATGTCGACGATCTCGCCACCCAGCTCGGCGATCCGGATCAGCGTGTCTTCGAAGCGGGCCAGCACTCCCGCCTCGATGCCTTCGCGCATCAAATCCCTCGGCACGCCGAAGGTGAGGCCGTCGAGCCGCTCGGCGCTCGGCGCCTCGATGCCACCTTCGATGCCGACCGAGGTCGAGTCCATCTCGTCTCGGCCCTGGAGCGCCGCGAGCAGCAGAGCGGCGTCGGTCACGTCGCGGGTCAGTGGCCCGCACTGATCCAGCGAGGAGGCGAAGGCGATCATGCCGAAGCGGGAGATCGCACCGTAGGTGGGCTTCAGGCCGACGATCCCGCAGAAGCCGGCCGGCTGGCGGATCGACCCGCCGGTGTCGGTGCCGAGCGACCAGGGGGCGAGCCCGCCGGCGACCACGGCGGCGGAGCCACCGGAGGAGCCGCCCGGCACCCGGCCGGTGTCCCAGGGGTTGAGACAGGCGCCGAAGGCCGAATTCTCGTTCGAGGAACCCATTGCGAACTCGTCCATGTTGGTCTTGCCGAGCATCGGCATCCCGGCCGCCCGCAGGTGGCCGACCGCGGTCGCGGTGTAAGGCGGGACGTAGCCGCTGAGGATCTTCGAAGCGGCCGTGGTCGGTACGCCCTCGGTGCAGAAGATGTCCTTGATCGCGATCGGCGCCCCGGCCAGCGGTCCGCCGGAGTCGGCCACGCCGGACAGGGCCGAGTCACGATCGGCCTGCCACAGGTAGCCGTTCAACCCGTCCCCGGCAGCGCGGGCCAGCCAGAAATCGAGCACCTCGGCGGCCGAGACTTCCCCGGCGGCGATCTGGGCGGCGGTTTCGGCGCCGCTGGCGGCGAGCAGTTCCGTGTTGTTGCCCATGCTCAGGCCTCCGCCTGCGGCGAGGGCACCCGGAAAGCACCGTCGTGGGCGTCGGGAGCCTGCGAAAGGGCGACGTCGCGATCGAGGCTGGGACGAGGCTCGTCGTCACGCAGCACGTTCTCCAGCGGCACCACATGCGAAGTCGGTTCAACCCCTTCGATGTCCACCTCGGCCAGCTTGTCGACGTGGTCGAGGACCGAGGAAAGCTCCCCGGTCAGGGTGTCGATCTCTTCTTCGCTCAGCCGCAGCCGGGAGAGCCGGGCGACGTGCAGAACCTGTTCGCGCTCAATCACGGGGCTGAGTCTATGGACGAGCCGATCGGGGTGTCAGGCCGGTCGGTCACCGTTCACGGGCGACGCTCCGCCAGAGCGCAAAGCTCATGACGAGGGTGCCACCGAGGGCCAGATAGCCGGACTCGAAGACGACGTCGGCCTGGACCAGATTCCTGAGAACGAGGATCAGCGCGACCAGCAGGGTGAAGATCCACAGCATCGTCTCGTAGACGACCGGGACGTTGGTCCGAGCGCTCATCGCGACCGAGAACGGCAAGACGATCCCGGCCACCGCGACCAGGAGAACCAGCACGTGCAGGAAGTCGGGCGACGCAAACGCGGACTCTCCTCCGTTCCAGGGCCAGATCAGCCCTTCCACCATCGCCAGCCCGATCAGCCCGACAAGCCACTCCAACGGATGGACCCTCGAGAGCTTCATCGGGTACGGGCCTTGGCGGCGGTCAGGGTGTTGGCCATCAGCATGGCGATGGTCATCGGGCCGACCCCGCCCGGGACGGGGGTGATCGCTCCGGCGACTTCGGCCGCGGCTTCGAAGTCGACATCGCCCTTGAGGCCGCCCTCGGTCCGGTTCATGCCGACGTCGATCACCGTCGCGCCGGGCTTGATCCCATCGCGCTTGACCAGTTCGGGGACTCCGACCGCGACGACCAGGATGTCGGCTCGCCGGGTCACCTCGGCCAGGTCGCGGGTTCGGGAATGGGCACAGGTGACCGTCGCGTTCCGTCCCAGCAGCAGGCTGATCATCGGCCGGCCGACCAGGTTCGAGCGGCCGACGATCACCGCCTCCGCCCCTTCGAGCCCGATCCCGGCGTGGTCGAGCAGCTCGATCACCCCGGCCGGTGTGCAGGGCACGAGACCGGGCCGGCCGCCGGCCAGCAAGCCGGCATTGGTCGCGGTCAGCCCGTCGACGTCCTTGGCCGGGTTGATCGCCTCGATCACCGCGTCCGGGTCGATGTGATCCGGCGGGGGCAGCTGAACCAGGATCCCGTCCACATCGTCGTCGTCGCCCAGGGCCTTGACCAGGGTCACCAGGTCTTCCTGGCTGGTCTCGGCCGGCAGCTCGTGGTGCACGGAACCGATCCCGGCCGCTTCGCAGGCCTTGTGCTTGTTGGCGACGTAGATGTGCGAGGCAGGGTCGTCACCGACCAGGACGGTGGCCAGCACCGGCTGATGGCCGCCGCCGGCGATGAACTGCTCGACCTGTTCCGCGACCCGCTCGCGGACCTCGACCGAAACCTGCTTGCCGTCAATGATCTTTGCGCTCAACCGCCCGAACCTTCCGTCGTCATTTCAGTTTCCACGAGAGCCGGACGCCTCTACCTTTTCTGGATCGGCGCATACTCGGCCATCAGTTTCCGTTCGCTCCCGTCACCCTTGAAGCGGACGATGATCACCCCGTTCGGTTCGGATCCGATCACGACGCCCTGGCCGAAAGAGGCGTGGGTCACATCATCGCCGACCGCGAACTGGACCGCGGTGCCGGGCTCGATCGGGCTGGCCGCCCGGCCCGGCCCCGAACGGCTCCTTCCCGGAGCCTGATGGCTGCGGGCCCGGCCGGGACTGCCGTAGCTGGTGCCGGAATAGCCGCTGGTCAAGCCACCCTGGCCGATCGCCGACCCTTGCTGGTGGACCAGCGTGGCGGGCAACTCGTCGAGGAAGCGCGAAGGCATGGTCGATTCGGCCCGGCCGCCGAACATGCGCCGGGTCCGGGCGCTGGTCAGGTACAGGCGCTTGCGAGCCCGGGTGATGCCGACGTAACAGAGCCTTCGCTCTTCCTCTTCCTGGCCTTCGTCGAGCGCACGCTGGTGGGGGAAGACGCCGTCTTCGCAGCCGATGACGAAGACCGTGTCGTACTCGAGCCCCTTGGCGTTGTGCAGGGTCATCAGGGTCAGCAGCTCTTCCTTCTCGGTCAGCTTGTCCTGCTCCGAGTAGAGCGAGATCTGCTGCAGGAACTCGTCCAGCGGCGGCACCTCGCTATCGCCTTCCAGCGCCCGATTCGTGTCGAACTCACCCGCCACCCCGATCAGTTCGCGCAGGTTCTCGACCCGCCCCTCCGCCTCGATCGTCCGCTCCGATTCCAGCGCCTCGAAGTATCCGGTCTCGGTCAGCACCCTCTCCAGCAGGTCGGCCAGCGGCCGGCCTTCGGCGTCTTCCTTCAACCCCTTCATGGTGCGCTGGAACTCGCCCACCGCGCGCACCGCAGCCGTTCCCACGCCCGGCACGTTCTCGACCTGGCCGGCGACGTCCCAGATGTCGTCCCCGGTCGTGTTGGCGTAAGCGAGCAGCCGACCCTGCGTGGTGTTGCCGATCCCGCGCTTCGGTGAGTTGACGATGCGGGAGAAGGCGACCGAATCGCGTGGGTTGGCGATGTACTGCAGGTATGCGATCGCGTCCTTGATCTCGGCTCGGTCGTAGAACCGGGTGCCACCGATCACCCGGTAGGCGGTGCCGAAACGGACCAGCGTGTCTTCCAGCACCCGGCTCATCGCGTTCATCCGGTAGAAGACCGCCACGTCGAGGGGTGAGATCCCTTCCTCCTCGACCAGCCGCTCGATCTCACCGGCGACCCAGCGGGCCTCTTCGTGCTCGTCCCCGAGGCGGACCACCTCGATCTCTTCGCCCTTGCCGAGGTCGGTCCAGAGTTCCTTCGGGCGGCGGTCGCGGTTGTTCTCGACCACCGCGTTGGCGGCCGAAAGGATGGTCTGGGTCGAGCGGTAGTTCTGCTCGAGCTTGACCACTTTTGCGTCGGGGAAGTCCTGCTCGAAGTCGAGGATGTTGCGGATGTCGGCGTGCCGGAAGCCGTAGATCGACTGGTCTTCGTCACCGACCACGGTCAGGTTGCGGTGCTCGCCGCAGAGCAGCTGCAGCAGCCGGTACTGGGCGTGGTTGGTGTCCTGGTACTCGTCGACCAGCACGTAGCGGAAGGCCCGCCGCCAGCGCTCCCGCACCTCGGGGAAGAGCTCCAGCACGTTGACCATGCGGACCAGCAGGTCGTCGAAGTCCATCGCGTTCGATTCGAGCATCCGCTGCTCGTAGAGCGCGTAGACGCCGGCCGCCGTGTCCTCGAAGTAGGAGCCGCCCCGCTGCTTGTAGTCCTCGGGGTCGATCAGTTCGTTCTTGGCGCCGGAGATCGCGTTCTTGATCGCCCGGGCGGGGAAGCGCTTCGGGTCGACGTCGAGTTCTTCCATGACCCGCTTGATCATGCGGATCGAGTCGGCCTCGTCGTAGATCGTGAAGGCCCGTGCGTAACCGAGTTTCTCGGCGTCGCCGCGCAGCATCCGGCCACAGGCCGAGTGGAAGGTGGTCACCCACATAGACCGGGCCTTGGAACCGATCAGCTCCTCCACCCTCTCGCGCATCTCGGTCGCCGCCCGGTTGGTGAAGGTGATCGCGAGGATCTCCCCCGGCCTGGCCTGCCTGGTGGCCAGCAGATGGACGATCCGATGGGTCAGCACCCTGGTCTTGCCCGATCCGGCCCCGGCGATGACCAGCAGCGGCCCGTCGCCGTACTCGACCGCTTCCCGCTGGGGCGGGTTCAGGCCGTCGGCGAACAGGTGGGCCGGCGCACCGGGCCCGGCCTCTTCGGGACCGGGTGAGTCGGGTACGCCGCCCTCATAGTTGCTGAGTGCTTCCACCAGTCGAGGATACCCATCGACGCGGCGGGGCCGGCGAGCTCATCCGTCGGCCGCGGGATGCCTGTGGGGGCTCCTCAGCCTCCGGCCGAGGAGCGACCTTTTTTCGGCTCGCCGTCGGGCTCTTCCACATCCGGCTGTTCGGAGCCGGAAAGCTCGGCGACCTGCTTCTCGAGTTCCTTGATCCGGGCCGAGAGCGACTTCACCGCGTCCTGGAGCGGGTCCGGCAGGTGGATCCAGTCGGCGTCCGGGCCTTCGACCTTGCGGCCGTCCACCCGCACGGGGTGTCCCGGGTTGCCGACCACGGTCGAGCAGGGCGGCACATCCTCGACCACGACGGTGTTGGCCCCGATCTTCGCCCCGTGCCCGACCGTGATCGGCCCGAGCAGCTTTGCCCCGGAACCGATCGTCACGTTGTCGCCGACCGTCGGGTGGCGCTTGCCCGACTGGAATCCCGTGCCTCCGAGGGTGACCCCCTGGTAGAGGGTCACGTTCTCGCCGATCTCGGCCGTTTCCCCGATCACCACGCCGGAGCCGTGGTCGATGAAGATCCCCGGCCCGATCTCCGCGTCGGGGTGGATCTCGATCCCGGTGATCACCCGGCTCAGATACGAGACCGCGAACGGCAGCAGCGGCACCCCGGAGCGACGCAGGCGGTTGGCCAGGCGGTAGGCCAGGATGGCCTGTACCCCAGGCCAGGTCAAGAGGATCTCCAGGCTGGAGACGTTTGCGGTCGCCGGGTCGCGGCCGCGAGCGGCGGAGATGTGGGAACTGAGCCCCCGGAAGGTTCGGCTGATCAGGTCGTCGGCCACCGGCAAAGCCTATTGCCCTCGGCTCAGGTGGCGAAAAACGGCAGTGACATGTAACGGTCCCCGCTGTCGCAGATCACCGTGACGATGCGGCCCCCGGCCAGTTCGGGCCGGGAAGCCAGGCCGAGCGCGGCGTGGACGTTCGCCCCGGCCGAGATCCCGCCGAGGATGCCTTCCCGCGCCGCCAGGTGACGAGCCGTGCGGAGCGCGTCGTCGTCGCTGACCGGGATCACCTCGTCGATCAGGTCCATCTCCAGCACCTCGGGCACGAAGCCGGCGCCGATCCCCTGGATCCGGTGCGGGCCCATCCGGCCGCCGGAGAGGACAGGCGACGAGGCCGGCTCGACCGCGTAGATGCGGGCGTCGGAACCCTGCTCTTTCAAGTAGCGGGCAACCCCGGTGACCGTGCCGCCGGTGCCGACCCCGCAGACGAAGGCATCGACCTCCCCGTCGGTGTCGGTCCAGATCTCGGGACCGGTCGAGCGGTAGTGGGCCTCAGGATTGGCCGAGTTCGAGAACTGCAGCGGCATGAAGCCGTGCCGTTCCTCGGCGATCCGCTGGGCGAGCTCCACCGCCTCGTCCATGCCGCCCATCGACGAGGTTTCCTGGACCTCCGCCCCGTAGGCCCGCAGCAGCTTGGTCCTTTCCCGGCTCATGCCTTCCGGCATGGTCAGCACCAGCTGGTAGCCGCGGGCGGCGCAGATCATGGCCAGGGCGATGCCGGTGTTGCCGCTGGTCGGTTCGACGATGGTCGACTCGCCACGGACCAGCTCGCCCTTCGCCTCGGCCGCGCCGACCATCGCCGCGCCGATCCGGTCCTTGACCGAACCGCCCGGGTTGAAGTACTCGAGCTTGGCGCAAACCTGGGCGTCGAGCCCGTCCGCGATCCGGGCCAGCCAGACCAGCGGCGTGCCGCCCACGGTCGCCGATGCCTGCGGCGCGATCAAATGAAGTACATCCTTGCCGCTGCGTCCTCGGCTTCCCGCTCGTACAGATCCTGGATCGTGGTCTCGCCGAAGACCCCGCGCAGCGACCTCACTCCTTCGGCCCAGATCCCACCGGCCTCGTCGGCCTCCTGGCCGACCTTGCCGTCGAGCGCCTGGACGACTTCGAGCACGGTTATCTCGGCGGCCGGGCGGGCGAGGATGTAGCCGCCCTTGCTGCCGCGGCGGCTGCTCAGGAGCCCGGCCCGGCGCAGGGTCGAGAAGAGCTGCTCGAGGAACTGGTCGGGAATGTTGCGGCGCTCGGCCAGCTCCTTGACCGGCATCGGCCGGTCCCCGGAGCCGGCCAGTTCGACCAGTGCCACGACCGCGTATCGGGATTTCGAGGTAACCGAGATCACGAGTCATTTCTACCGCATCCGACGGCAGAAAGCAGAGTAACCCGGTCAGAAAATAGGTAATTCACCGTAGATCGAGCCTCAACCCGGTTCCGGGGGCGTTCACCCACCGAAAACGTGGGTGATCGACCCCAGAGTGGAATGTGGGTGGTCAGGGCGGCTTCGGTTGGCTTGTGGTCGACTACTCGGAGTCGGTTTCGACTGCGTCGCGAAGCCGGGAGCTGGCCGATTCGATCCGGGCCAGAGTCTCTTCCCGGCCCAGCGCAGCCACGGATTCGAAGATCCCCGGGGAGATCGTGGTCCCGGTGATCGCGACCCGGATCGGTTGGAAGACCTTGCCCGGGCCGAGGCCGAGCTTCTCGGGCAGCGGTTCGACCGCGGACTGGACCGAATCGATCGTGAACCCGTCGCCGTTCGGTCCCTCACCCCCATCGGGCAGCTCGATCAAGGCCGCCTCGACCTCGGTCAGCGCCCGCGCCGCGTCGCCCTTCATGACCTTGCGCCAGGCCTTCTCGTCCTGGACCGGCGGTTCGAAGAGGAACCGGATCAGCGGCCAGACCTCCTGCAAGGTCTGCGCTTTCTCCTGGACGATCTCGCAGCCGAAGGAGAAGCGCTCCTCGTTCAGCGGTCGCCCGGCGGTCTCGGCCTCGACGAAGACGCGCACCGCCTCCGTGTACTCGTCGATCGGCATTTCCCGCATGTAGCGGCCGTTCATCCAGCGCAGCTTCTTCTCGTCGAAGACCGCTGACGAGGTGCCCACATCCTCCGGCCGGAAGCGTGCGACCAACTCGTCGGTCGAGAGCAGGGTCTCGTCGTCCCCCGGCCCCCAGCCGAGCAGGGCGACGTAGTTGCGGATCGCGGCCGGCAGGTAGCCGGCGTCACGGAGTTCCTGGACCGAAGCGGCCCCGTGGCGCTTCGAGAGCTTCTTGCCGTCGGGGCCGTGGAGCAGGGGCACGTGCCCGTAACGCGGCGGCTCGATGCCCAGCGCCTCGAAGACCAGCAGCTGCTTCGGGGTGTTGGAAAGGTGGTCGTCGCCGCGGATCACCTCGGTGATGCCCATGTCGGCGTCATCGACCGCGACCGCGAAGTTGTAGAGCACGGAACCGTCGCCGCGGGCGATGACGAAGTCGTCGTAGCTGCGGTTGGGGAACCGGACCTCGCCCCGGATCAGGTCGTCGACCACGGTGTCGCCCTCGTCCGGGACCCGCAGCCGGATCGCCCCGGAGCCGTCGGCGGAGGGCGTGCCGCGATAGCCGCGGTCTGCCCCGTGCTCGGCCTTCCAGGCCTTGACGTCATCGGCGGTGGCCGAATCCCGGTAGGCGGCCCCGGAATCGAGCAGCTTCTGGAGGGCGGCAGCGTGCTCCTCGGCCCGGCCGACCTGGGAGTACGGCCCCTCGTCCCAGTCCAGTTCGAGCCAGCGCAGCGCATCGAGGATCTGGGCCACGTTTTCCGGGGTCGAGCGTTCGAGGTCGGTGTCCTCGATCCGCAGGACGAAGGTGCCCTCCCCGTGGCGGGCGGCCAGCCAGTTGTACAGTGCGGTCCTAGCTCCCCCGATGTGCAAGGCGCCGGTGGGAGAAGGTGCGAATCGAACCCGGAGGTTGCTGTTCTCGATGCTCATTGGCGCCCATGTTTCCACAGCCGGGGGTCTGGCGAAGGCCGTGCCCCGCGGGACCGAGATCGGCTGCCGGTCGATCCAGATCTTCAACCAGAGCCCACGGGCCTGGAAGCCGACCAGCTACGGCGACGACGACTTCACCGAGTTCCGCGAGGCGATGAAGGAAAGCCCGATCGAAAGCGTGATCATCCACGCGATCTATCTGATCAACACGGTGACCCCGGACCGCGACCTGGCCAAGAAATCCCGCACCGCCCTGGTTCACGCGCTGCGGGTCGGAGACGCGATCGGGGCCGATGGGGTCGTCCTCCACCCCGGTTCCCGCAAGCAGGAGGATCCGGGCGCGGCGATCAAGCGCGGCGGCAAGCTGATCAAGGAAGCGCTCTCGGAAAGCGAGAGTTGCCCGCTGCTGATCGAACAGATGGCCGGCCACCAGGGAATCGTCGGCAATACCTTCGACGAGATCGCCGACCTGGTCGAAGCGGCGGGCGGCGGCAAGCGGCTCGGGCTCTGCCTCGACTCATGCCATCTCTTCGCGGCCGGATACGACGTCTCCACCTACGACGGGATCGACCGGATGCTGAAGGAATCCGACAAGAAGCTGGGCAAGCGGCGCCTGAAAGCCCTTCACCTCAACGACTCGAAGGAGCCGCTGGGCAGCCGGCGGGACCGGCACGCCGACATCGGCGAGGGCGAGATCGGCGAGCGTGGCTTCGCCCGTTTCCTGTCCGAACCCCGTTTCGACAAGCTGCCGGCCACCATGGAAACGCCCGGCCCGGAGCGCAAGGGCCCGGTTGCCGCGGACATCGAACTGGCTCGCAAACTGCGAAGCCGCGGGCAGGGAGCCCGCAAGCGCCGCACTCAGTAGCCGCTGCCGCTGTGGACGGGCAGGTCCTTGACGTTGCTGAGGTCGGTTGACCGCAGCAACTCGATCGAGTCGTGGTAGTCGTCGCAGAGGGCGTCGACCAGTTCGCGGGTCTGGTTGAGCTTGACCAGCATGCGGATGATCTTCTGGTCTTGGTTGTCGGGCGGCATGTCGTAGGCCGGGATCAGCCAGCCGCGGCGCCGGGCCAGCTCACCGACCAGGTGGCTGGCGTCGAAGCTTTCCTCGTCCCGCACCTTGCAGATCAGGAGCGGCAATACCGGCCGGTCGCTCTCGAAGATCTCGAGGGCTTCTTCCTGCCCGAGCCGCTCGGCCATCGCCTTGCAGTTCGTCTCCATCGCCCTGACCACCGACGCATAGCCGTTGTAGCCCAGGCGCACGAAGTTGTAGTACTGGGCCAGCACGAAGGAGGCGCTGCCCGAGAAGTTCAGGGTGAAGGTCGCGTCCTTCTCCCCGAGGTAGTCCTCGTAGAAGACGAGATCCTCCGGCAGCTGGGCTTCGTCGCGGAAGAGCAGCCAGCCGATCCCCGGGTAGACCAGCCCGAACTTGTGGCCGGAGGTGTTGATCGAAACCACCGAATCGAGCCGGAAGTCCCACTCGAAGTCCGGGTGCGAGAACGGGAACACGAAACCGCCGCTGGCCGCATCGATGTGCATCGGGACTTCCAGGCCTTTGCCCTTGAGTTCCTGCAGCATCTTGTCCAGGCCTTCGACGTCGTCGCATTCCCCGGTGAAGGTGGTGCCGACCACGGCGACGATCCCGATCGTGTTTTCGTCGATCAGCGGGCCCAGCTCTTCCGGTCCGACGGTCGTCTTGCCCTTTGGCACGTTGGCTTGCCGCGGCTCGACGTCGAAGTAGCGGCAGAACTTGTCCCAGACCACGTGGACGTCGGCCCCGTAGACGAGGTTAGGCTTGTCGTCCGGTTTGCCGGCCTGCTTGCGCCGCTTCTTCCACTGCCACTTCATCGCCAGGGCGCCGAGCATCACCGCCTCCGACGATCCGGCCGTCGCGGTGCCGGGCGCTTCCTCTCCCTCCTTGCCGTGGAAGAGGCTGTGGATCATCCGTACGCAACGCTTCGAGATCTCCGCGGTCCGTGGGTACTCGGCGTGGTCGATGTAGTTGCGATGGAGGTTGTCGGCGATCACCTCGCGGGCTTCCGGCTCCATGAAGGTGGTGACGAAGGTAGCCAGGTTCTTGTTCGGCTCCCCGTCGAGGATCATCTCGCTCTGCAGCACCCGCATCGCCGCCCGTGGGTTGACGCCGTCGAGCGGAAGCTCGCCATCCGGCGCCGGCTTGGTGAAGAAGGTCTCGGCGATCGTTTCGTTGACCGGATTCACATGGGGCGAGAAAACATCGGGCTGCTCAGACAAGGAAGTCCCTCCGGGAGAAGTGGCGTGGCGCAATCTTCGACGATAAACCTATATCCCGATCATCCGAATCGGACGAAATCCAGCTGGCTGACGGCGGTGGGTCGGATTTCCGGCATCGAGGCCGGTTTCCGACCCACCGCCCGGGCAACCCGGGCCGCCACAAAGCAAGGGCGGCCCCTACCGGGACCGCCCTCAAGTGGGGCCCCGCCCAACCATCCGTTGCCGCGAATGGGCGGGGCGGGTTTCCGTGGCCGTCCGGCGAAGACCGGACGGCATGCAGATGTCTTACTTGATCTTGATTCCCGAGATGCTGCGGGAGATGACCAGGCGCTGGATTTCCGCGGTGCCCTCGAAGATGTCGTAGATCTTCGCGTCGCGGTGCATGCGCTCGACCGGGAACTCGCGGGTGTAGCCGTTGCCGCCGAGGATCTGGATCGCCCGTTCGGTGGCCCAGGTGGCGACTTCGCCGGCCTTGAGCTTGGACATCGAACCTTCGGCCTTGGTGAACGGAACCTGGTTGCGGCCCATCCAGGAGGCGCGCCAGACCAGCAGCCGGGCGGCGTCGATCTCCAGCGCCATGTTGGCGAGAGTGAAGGCGATCGCCTGGTTCTCGATGATCGCGCGGCCGAACTGGACCCTTTCCTTGGCGTACTCGAGCGCGTACTCGTAGGCAGCGCGGGCGATGCCGATCGCCTGCGAACCGACGATCGGGCGCGAGGCCTCGAAGGTCGCCATCGCGGCCTGCTGCTTGCCCTTCTTGCCTTCGCGGACGCGGGCGAGACGCTCGTCGAGCTTCTCCTTGCCACCGAGCAGGCAGTTGCCGGGTACGCGGCAGTCGTCGAGGTGTACATCAGCGGTGTGGGAAGCGCGGATGCCTAGCTTCTTGACCTTGGCGCCCTGCGAGCAGCCGGGGGTGTTCGGCGGGATGATGAAGGCCGCGTGGCCGCGCGAGCCGAGCTCACGATCGACCGAGGCGATCACCACGTGGACGTTGGCGATGCCGCCGTTGGTGGCCCAGGCCTTCTGGCCGTTGATCACCCATTCGTCCTTGGCCTCGTCGTACTTGGCCGTGGTGCGGACCCCGGAGACGTCGGAGCCGGCGTCGGGCTCGGAGGCGCAGAACGCGGCGACCTTGACGTCGTCCTCGGTGCCGTAGCACTGCGGGACCCACTCGCCCATCTGCTCGGGAGTGCCCTGGCCGAAGATCGAGGCGACGGCGAGCCCGGTGCCCTGGATGGCCATGCCGAGCCCGGCGTCGCCCCAGAACAGTTCTTCGTTGACGATCGGCAGGGTGAGGCCGGTCGGGTCGGCGAAGAACTGCGCGGTGCCCTCGAAACCGTAGAGGCCGATCTTGGCAGCCTCCTGGACGATCTCCCAGGGGAACTCCTCACGCTCGTCCCACTCGTGGGCGGCGGGGCGCATCACGTTCTCGGCAAAGCCGTGTACCCACTCCTGGATGTCCTTCTGGTCCTGGTTCAGCTCCAGGCTGAACTTGGCTTCCGAAGCCTCATCCACGGTGGTTTCTTCTGAAGTTTCTGTTGCGGTCATGACGTAAATGTTACACGGATCGATGACAACGTTATGTGAGCGGGACCACGGTGCCCAGAACCGGTGGGAACGGACCGTCAGGCGGCGCGGGCGGCGGTGCCCTGGCCGAAGATCTGGTCGATCTCGGTGCTCAGCCCGGGCGAGGTGCGAACCCGGTAGTCGGGACCGAGCTTGAGCCGGTGCTCGCGCTCGCCGTCGACCACCATGACCACGTCCGAGTCGCCCTGATGCTGGCCGAAGACGGACTTCATCTCCTCCAGGGTGTCAAGCGACATCTGCTCGGGGACCACCCGAACGACGAAGGGTTCGTTCTTCTTCGCGTAGACCTCTTTGGCCTTCTCGATCTGCGCCTCGGACGGACTGAATATCTCGGCGTCCCGCACCTTGAGCTTTGCCCCTTCTTCTGACTGGTCGATCGTGCCCTTGACCATCACGACCTCGTCGAGCTGGACCAGCTGCTGCTTCTCCGAATCTTCGAGGTTGAACAGCATGATCTCGATGTCATGCTCGATGTCGCTGAGGGTGGCGAAGGCGATCTGCTTGCCGGCCCTGGTCCGCACCTTCTTGTAAGCGGTGACCAGCCCGCCGACCTTGACCCGGGAGCCATCCTTCTGATGCGCGAGATCCCCCAGGCTGCAGTCGGCCTCGGCCAGAATCGCTTCCTTCAGGCCGTCCAGGGGATGCGACGAAAGGAAGGTGCCCATCGTCTCCTTCTCGAGGGCGAGCAGCTCCTTCTGGTCGAACTCGACCTCGCTGATCGGCTCGTGGCTGCCCCCGCCCCCGGACTCGTCCACTCCACCCAGGCTGAAGATCGACTCCTGGCCCAGCATCTGGTCGGACTGGGACTTGGCCCCGGCCGCGGTCGCGTCGGGGAGCCTTTCCAGCATGCCCTGACGTGAGCCGGGCAGTGAATCGAAGGCCCCGCACTTGACCAGGCATTCGACCGCCCGTTTGTTCACGGCCCGGTTGTCGACCCGCTCGCAGAAATCCCAGAGCGACTCGAAGGGCTTCTCTTCCCTGGCCCGGATGATCGCCTCGACCGCCGAGTAGCCCACGTTCTTCACCGCGTCGAGCCCGAAACGGATGTCGGAGCCGTCGACCACGAAGCTGTGGTCGGAGATGTTGACGTCCGGCGGCAGTACCTGGATCCCCATCGAGGAACAGTGGCTGACGAAGAACGGCACCTTGTCCTTGGTGCTCATCACGGACGAGATCACCGCGGCCATGTACTCGGCCGGGTAGTTGGCCTTGAGGTAGGCGGTCCGGTACGAGATCAGCGCGTAACAGGCGGCGTGCGACTTGTTGAAGGAGTAGTCGGCCGCCGCCTCGTTGGTGCTCCAGAGGAAGGCGGCGAGGGTCGGGTCGGTGCCCGAGGCGGCCAGCCCCTCCATGAACTTCGGCTTCATCTCGGCCATCAGCTCGCGCTTCTTCTTGCCGATCGCCTTGCGCAGGTCGTCCGCTTCGGAAGGCTCGAAACCGGCCATCTGCTTGGCCACCGCCATCAGCTGCTCCTGGTACAGGAAGCAGCCGTAGGTCGATTCGGTGATCTCCTTCAGGCGTGGATCGCTGTACTCGACCGAGGCCGGGTCATGTTTGCCCTTCGCGTACTTGGGGATCTCGCTCATCGCGCCCGGCCGGTAGAGCGAGACCAGGGCGGTGATGTCATCGAACTCGGTCGGCACCACCTTGCGCATGGCTTCCCGCATGCCGTCGGATTCGAGCTGGAAGACCCCGACCGAGTCCCCGTTGGCCAGCATCTCGTAGGTGACCGGGTCATCGAGCGGGATCTCGTCGATCTTGATCTCCACCCCCCGCGATCGCTTGATGATGTCGACCGCGTCGTCGATCACGTCGAGGTTGCGCAGGCCGAGGAAGTCCATCTTCAACAGGCCGATCTCCTCGACCGGGCCCATCGAGTACTGGGTCACCGTCTTGTACTGCTTTACTGGCTTGCCGTCTTCCCCGGTGGCCGCGGGGGCCGACTTGTCCTCGACCAGCTGCAGCGGCACGATCTCCTTCAGCGGCCGCCCCGAGATCACCACCGCGGCGGCGTGGATCGAGGTGTTGCGGATCTTCCCTTCGAGGCCGCGGGCGGTGTCGATGATCTTCGCCGCGTCGGCGTCGGAGTCGTAGGTCTTGCGCAGATCCTCCCCCTCCTTCAAGCATTCCGCGAAGGAAGGCGAGCGCCCCATGATCGGTTCGGGGATCTCCTTGGCCAGCCGGTCACCGGTCGAGTAGTCGAAGCCATGCACCCGGGCGGCGTCGCGCACCGCGGCCCGTGGGGCCATCTTGCCGAAGGTGATGATCTGCGCGACGGAATCCGAGCCGTACTTCTTGGTCACGTACTGGATCATCTTGTCCCGCCCGCGGACCGAGAAGTCGATGTCGATGTCCGGCATCGACTTTCGACCCGGGTTGAGGAAGCGCTCGAACAGCAGGTCGTGCTCGACCGGGTCGAGGTCGGTGATCCCCAGTGAGTAGGAGACGATCGATCCCGCGGCCGAGCCACGGCCGGGACCGACCGAGATCCCGTTCTCCTTGGCGTAGTGGATGAAGTCCCAGACGATCAGGAAGTAGGCCGGGAAGCCCATCTCCTCGATCACCCCGAGCTCGAACTCCATTCGTTCCCGGGCCTCCGCCGGAACCGGGTCCCCGTACCGCTTCTTCAATCCCTCCTCGACCAGGCGCCGGAGCATCTGGCTCTCGGTCTCGCCGTTCTCGGTCGGGAACGACGGCAGCAGGATCTGGCCGAGCGGGATCTCGATGTCGCTGCGTTCGGCGATCTCGATCGTCGAGGGAATCGCCTCCGGCCACTCGGCGAAGTCCGAATGCATTTCCTCGGCGTCCTTGAGGTAGAACTCGTTCGTGTCGAAGCTCATCTTGGGGTCGTCGAGCGTCGACTTGGTCTGGACGCAGAGCAGCGCCGTGTGGTTGTTGTAGTCCTCGCGGTGCAGGTAATGCACGTCGGCGGTGCCGACCAGCGGGCGGCCGACCTCACGGGCGATCCGCGCGATCTGCTCATTCGCCTTGTCCTGGTCGGACAGTCCGTTCTTCTGGACTTCGAGGTAGACCTGCTCCGGCCCGAAGACCTGGATCAGCTGGTCGAGGTGTTCGCGGGCCTCGTCGGGACGGTCCTCGACCAGGCGCTTGACGAAACGGGCCTGCAGACAGCCGGTCAGGGCGATCACGCCCTCCGAGTGCCGTTCCAGGAGATCCATGTCCACGTTGGCCTTGCCCCGGTGGTAGCCCTCGAGGAACCCTTCCGAGGAGAGCGCGACCAGGTTGGCGAAGCCGGTGTTGTTCTCGGCCAGCAAGGTCAAGTGGTTGCGCTCGTAGCGACCCATCTCCTTGGCCTTGACCCGGTCGTCTACGAAGTAGGCCTCGATTCCGAGGATCGGCTTGATCTGGTTGGCCTTGCAGGCCTTGTACATCTCCAGCGAGCCGTTCATCACGCCGTGGTCGGTCAGGGCGAGGGCCGGCATCTCGAGTTCGGCCGCACGGGCCGTCATCTCCTTGATGTTGCAGGCTCCATCGAGCACCGAATGCTCGCTGTGAACGTGAAGGTGGACTACCTGTCCCTTGCTGGATACGCCTGAACTCATCGCCCGACCATGATGGCAACTGAGGAGGACGACAAGCTTGTCGATTCACCCCCTCCCCGGGACCTTTTCCCGCAAGCTGCGGGAAGCCTCGCCCTACAGTCGGGGCTCAGCCACGAGAGGCCAGATAGGCGCTCATCTTGGCCAGCGACTCCGGATCCTCGAGGGCTCCCAGCAGCGATGCCGCGTCCTGGCCCGAACCGGCGGTCGAACCGGATTCCTCGGTTACCGCGTTGACCTGGCGCTTGGTCAACTCGAGCGAGTAGGCCGGCTGGCCGGCGAGCCTTTCGGCCAGCTCCTTCGCTTCGGCAGGCAGCCGTTCGGGAGCCACTACCCGGTTGAGGAAACCGAGCTGCTTGGCCTCGTCCGGACCGAACTCACGGCAGGTGAGGACCAGTTCCTTGGTCGCGGCCGGCCCGATCTCGCGGACCAGTCGCGGGATGCCGCCCCAGGCGAGCGGGATGCCGAGGTCGACCTCGGGAATGGAGAAGCGTGCGTCGGAGGCGGCCAGCCGCAGGTCGCAGGCGGCGGCCAGGACCAGCCCTCCCCCAACGCAATGCCCGTGGATCGCCGCGATGGTCATCGGTCGAGTGTCGGTCAGGGCGTCGGCGGCCCGACGTCCGAGATCGGCGGCTTCCAGACGCTGCTCCTCGGTCGGGTCCGGGCCGGCGCCGGCGAAAGTGGTCAGGTCCGCACCGGCGCTGAACGCCCGGCCGGCCCCGCGGACCACCACGACCTTGATCTCGTCCTGGCTGGTGAACCACTCGGAGGCCTCGATCAGCTCGTTCAGCAACTCACCGGAGAGGGCGTTCAGCTTCTCGGGCCGGTTGAGGATCAGCTGCCCGATCGCGCCCTCGACTTCGAGCATGACGGTGGAGAACTCTGGCAATTCGGTCGTCTTCGACATGGCCGCATCCTAGAAGCCATGGCCAAGCCATCCGGGGGCGATTGCCCACGCAATCGGTGGGTGATCGCCCCGGAACGGAGGCGGGTTGGCCTCCAATAGGCTTCGGCCGGTGATCTATCTGCTCCGACACGGTGACGCCGAACCCGACCAGGGCCACGGCGACGCCGCTCGCCGACTGACCGAGAAGGGCGAGGCCCAAGCCCAGGCGGCCGGACTGGCGATGGCCAAACTGGGGATCGACGTCGACACCTGCCTCGCCTCTCCCCGGGTGCGGGCCTTCGACACGGCGACCCTGGCCTGCCGGCCGCTGGGCGTCAAGGTCGAAGTGGTCGAGGCGATCGGCTATGACGACTACGACAGCCTGGAGCTGGCCGCCGGCCGGGGCGACACCCTGATCGTCGGCCACGAACCGGACATGTCGGCCGAGGTCGCGCGCCTGACCGGCGCCAACATCAAGATGAAGAAGGGCGGCCTCGCGATCATCAAGGGCAGCCAGCTACAGGCCCTGCTCCGCCCCTCAGAGCTTGCGGGTATCAGTCATAGCGGGCCACGGTGAAGCCGATCATCAGCGGTACGTGGACCGCGAAGATGACCAGCGATAGGGTCAGCACGACCAGGGTGCCGCCGGTTACGTCGTTGCGCACGAAGGCGTACTCGATCAGCCCGGCGATCACGACGTAGGCCAGCAGCGCCCACTTCGCGACCGCGAAGAACCGGCCCCAGTGGAAACCCTCGACCCGGGACAGGGCCAGCAGGTTGCCGGCCAGCAGCAGGGCCGAGAGCGCGAGCAGGATGATCGCCGGCGCCAGCGGCACCTCGCTCGGCAGGTGCGAGGCGAGGTAGATCCCGCCGGCCACGATCAAGGCCAGCGAAACCATGCCGACCTGGGTCACCGGCGGAAGAGTCCTCTCCTCCGCCATCAGCCGGCCGCGATCCGGGTCATGATCACCAGCGTCGCGATCTGCATCGCCCCGATGATGCCCGAGGTGTAGATGAACCGCTTCATCAGCTTCTCGATCACCGCCGGGTTCGGGGACGGTTTCTTGAGCTCGGTCAGCACCGCGATGTTGGCCGGCTCGAGCAGGCCGAGCGCGATCACCGCCATCACCCCGACCACGATGTAGCTCGCGACCAGCAGTCCGTGGTGGTAGTAGCTGCTGTCGACCGTGCCCATCTCGACCCCGAGCTGCCAACCGGCGGCCAGGGTCACGCTGACCACGGTCGGCATGATCAGGACCATCTTCGGCATCAGCTTCGTAGTCAGCTCGATCCGGGCCGGCACTGACATGCGACCGAGGATCGGCCCGATCACGAAGCCCATGAACAGGTCGACGATCGTCCAGGCGGCGCCGAAGGCGACATGCAGGAAGATCAGCGGCCAAAGCTTCCCGGCCGCGATCGCCGCGACCAGCAGGATCAGGATCACCCCGACGATCGGCAGGCCCTTCAGCGGCACCACCTGGAAGTCGGGACGCTCGGAAGGAGCCCCGGGAGGCACCTCGGATGGAACCGAGACCGTGGGCGCAGCAACATCCGCCATGAACCCGATCCTAGTCCGGTGCACCGGACGCTTGCAAGGGCTCTAGGCGCAGCTCCAGGCCCCTGGGCCTGAGTCCGCCCAGATCAAAGCGGCGATTCGGTCCTGCTCTGCCTTGGAGGCATCTTGCGGCAGTCCCTTGCCGCCGTAGGCCTCCCAGGTCGAGGGCATGATCTGGTAGGCACCACCGGCCCCGCTCGACGAGTTGACCGCCGAGTAGTTGCCGCCGGACTCGCACATCACGATGTAGGTCGGGATCGAGTAGGGGCCACCGAGATCCTGCTCGACTTCCTCTTCGGCCTGCTCGGCACTGACCCGCTGCTGCTTTTCGATCCGCTTCTGCCAGCCGGCGATGTCGCCCTTCAGCGAGTCGATCTGGGCGGCCTTCGCCGCGTTGGCGGAGGCCAGCGAGGCGGCGCTCGATTCGGCTTCGGCCCGGACCGAGGCGATCTGGTCACGAGCCGAGGCGAGCGCCGCGTTGTGCTGGTCGATCGCCTGTTTGGCCTCGCCCAGGCCGTCCACCTTGCCGTCGAGCTCGCGGCGCAGGTCGGCGACCCGGTCCATCAGCCGCTCGTTGGTGTCCTCGATCGCACTCAGGTACTCGGTGCCGGTGGTCAACTCGTCGAAGGAGCCGGCGCCGAGCGCCATGTCCAGCGTGCTCGGCTCGCCGCCGTTCATGTACACCGCGACCAGATGCTGGGCCAGGTACCTACGGGCGCGGGCGAGCCGTTTCTTCGAGCGGGCCAGCGCCTTCTCGGCCTGGTCGAGCTGGTCGGCCAGCTCGGCCGAACGCCGTTCCCCGTTGCTGAGCAAGCCGCTCAGGTCGGACTCCCGGGCGGCCGCGTCGGCCGCTTCGGACTGAGCCGCCTCGAGATCGGCCCTTCCGGACTCGATCGCCTCCGAGGTCTGCTGGATCCGGTCGCGGGCAGCCGCCTGCTTCTGCTCTAGCGTGGACGCCGAGGCGGGCCCGGCGGTCAGGGAAACGAGCAGGAGCGTGCTGGCGAAAGCCAGGAGGAGACCGCCCGTCAGGGCGGCGAAAACTGTTCGAGTTGGAGCCAAAATGCGAAGCATTCACCGTAGCGGTGACTGCCTCACCTACCCGTGAATCGCCTCACACACGCAAGATGCCTTGCGTCTGAGATGAGTCGAGATTGAAGTTATTCGCTCTATATGCGAATAACTTCAATCTCGATGGCTCAGGCTTCGGGGGTCTCTTTGGTCAGGACGTAGCCGACCGTGCCGGCGATCGCGGCCAGCAGGGCGATTGCCAGGGCGGCGCCGATTCCGGTCAGCAAACCCTTGTTGGCCGCCGCCTTGCGGCGGAGGAAGACCCGGCCGAGCTTGACGACTGCCATTCCGATCAGCTTGTAGATCACTTGCCTTCCTCCATGTCCTGAACCTACCCTAGTCCTCGCGGTTTCTCACCTGATGGGCCATGCGGCTCTGCAGCGAGAACAGCTCGATGAAGCCCGGCGCCGCGTTCTGGGAGAAGTCTCCCCCGGAGGCGCCGAACGAAGCGAGGTTCTCATCGTAAACCGCGTACTCGGACTTGCGGGCGATCGGGGTCGCCGAGCCCTTGTAGAGCTTCAAGGTCACTTCACCGGTCACGAACTCGTTGGCCGAATCCATGTACGCGTCGAGATCGTGACGCAGCGTCTCGAACCAGAGGCCGGCGTAGACCATGTAGGCCCAGTGCCGGTCCAGAGAGTGCTTGAAGTTGTTCTGGTGGATGGTCGAGACGACCTTCTCCAGGTCCTGATGTGCGGTCAAGAGCAGCGACGCGGCCGGCACTTCGTAGATGTCACGGACCTTGAGGCCGACGATGCGGTCCTCGATGTGGTCGACGATCCCGCAGCCGTGGCGGCAACCGGCCTCGGCGGCCGCTTCCAGCAGCGGCACGAGGTCGAGGCGCTCGCCGTTGAAGCTGACCGGGCGGCCGGCCTCGAAGCCGATCGTGACCAACTCCGGCTCGTCGGGCGCCTCTTCCGGCCGGGTGACCAGCTGGAAGACGTCGTCCGGCGGCGGATTGTCGAGGTGTTCGATCGCCTTGCCCTCGGAGGAACGGCCCCAGAGGTTGTCGTCGATCGAGTAGGGAGACTCGGAGGTGCCGCCCTTGAGCGGGATGCCGTGCTTGCGGCAGTACTCCAGTTCTTCCTCGCGGCCGATCTGCCAGGCGCGGACCGGGGCGATCATCTTCAGGTCGGGGTTCAACGTGGCGACCGTGCCTTCGAGCCGGACCTGGTCGTTGCCCTTGCCGGTGCAGCCGTGGGCGAGCGTGTCGCAGCCGTACTTGGCCGCGACCTCGACCCCGAGCTTGCCGATCAGGGGCCGGCCGAGCGAGGTGAACAGCGGGTAGCCGCCGCCGTAGAGCGCGTTGGCCTTGATCGCCGGCAGCACGAAGTCCTCGGCGAACTCCTCGCGGGCATCGATCACCACGGTCTCGACCGCGCCCATCGACTTTGCCTTGTCGAGGATCGCGCCGTAGTCCTCACCGGGCTGGCCGAGGTTGACGGTCAGGGTGACCACCTCGGCCTCGTAGGCCTCCTGGATCCAATGCAGCATGACGCTGGTGTCGAGACCGCCCGAGTAGAGCAGCACGACACGGTTTACCTCTTCCGGGCGGGCCTCGTAGGAGGCGACCGGGCCCGGAAGCGAATCGAGTGAGATGTCGGTCATCCGGGGCCGATCCCGCCGCTGCTGTTGCCTGAGCCGGAGCCGGTGTCGGGGGTGATCCCGCCGGTACCGTCAGTGCCGGTACCCGTATCGGTGCCGGTGCCGGTGTCGGGGGTCACGCCACCGGTCCCGTCGGTATCCGCACCCGTATCAGGGGTCACGCCGCCGTCGTCGTCATCCGAGCTGTCGGTGGTACCGGTCGTACCGGTAGTACCGGTGGTGCCGGTCGGGGTGACGGGAACGACCGGGGTGGTCACCGCCGTGTCGCCGGTGTTCGAAGTCTTGTCCGAATCGTCGCCGCCGGAGCTGATCACGATCACCGCGATGATCAGGCCGACGATCACCGCGACCAGGACGATGATCAGATTGCGCAGGTGCTTCTGCTTCTCTTCGGGCGTGTAATGGGGCTCGTCGTCGCGACGGCGCCGGGGCGGCTCGCCACGGGGCATCACTCGTGTCGGGTCGTCACTCATTGGAGGTCTCCAGTCAATTTGGTTCGCTTGGATGGTACCCGGCGAGCACTTCGGCGATCAGCTCGAGTGCCCGCTCGGCCTGGTCATCGGAAAGTACGAATGGCGGCAGGAAACGAAGGGTGTCGGGTCGCGGCGCGTTGGCGACCAGGCCGGCCTCCAGCAACGCCGCGTTGACCTCGGCGGAATCGACCCCCTCTTCGAGGCGGACGCCGAGCATCAGTCCCCTCCCCCGCACTTCGGCCACCCCGTCGACCCCGGCCAGACCCTCCATCAGGCTGGCGCCGAGGGCGCGGATCCGGCGCAGCATGGCCGCGTCGTCGACCAGGTCGAGCACGGCGAGCGCAGCGCTGGCCGCGACCGGGCCGGCGGCGAAGGTCGAGCCGTGGTCGCCGGCGCTCAGGACCTCCCCGGTCTCCGGGTTGCCGATACAGGCGCCGATTGCGGCGCCGCCGCCCAGTGCCTTGGCCGTGGTCATCACATCCGGGCGCACCGGACCCTGTTCGTAGGCCCAGAGCGACCCGGTCCGGCCGATCCCGGTCTGGATCTCGTCGAAGATCAGCAGCGCCCCGGACTCGTCACAGGCCTGGCGGGCGGCCAGCAGGGTCTCGTCGGAGAGCGGGAACACGCCGGCCTCACCCTGGATCGGTTCGATCAGGACCGCCGCCGTGTTCTCGTCGACCGCGGCCCGCAGCGCCTCGGCGTCATCGAAGGGCACCGAGCGGAAGCCGGGCAGCATCGGGGCGAAGTCCGGGTTGGCCGCCAGCCCGGGTGTGGCCGAGAGGGCGCCGTAGCTGCGCCCGTGGAAGTCGCTTTCGAAGGAGACGATCTCCGGCTTCTCGACCCCGCGCGCGCGGGCCGCCTTACGGGCGATCTTGATCGCGCACTCGTTCGCCTCGGTGCCGGAGTTGCAGAAGAAGACCTTGCCGCCCAGCGACCCTTGTGAGAGCCGCTTGGCCAGCTCCACCATCGGCGCGGTGTAGAAGAGGTTCGACACGTGGAGCAGCTCGCCGGCCTGGACGTGGATCGCGTGGACCACTTCGGGGTGGCAGTGGCCGACCGAGGCGACCGAGATCCCGCTGAGGAAGTCGATGTACTCCCGGCCCTGGTCGTCGAAGAGCAGCGCGCCCTCGCCCCGGACGAAGGAGACCTCCGCCCGTTTGTAGGTCTGCATCACGTACTTGGCCTCGTCGGCCCTCACCTGCTCGTTCATGGGGTCACCATCGTTCCGATTCCGGCGTCCGTGAACAGCTCCAGCAGCAGCGAATGCGGCCGGCGGCCGTCGATTATGTACGCGTTCTGGGCGCCGCCCCGGATCGCGTTCACGCAGGCGTTCAGCTTCGGGCGCATGCCGCCCGAGATCGATTCCAGCGCCTGTTCGACCGCGGCGACGTCGGTGACCGAGATCCGGCTCGACTCGTCCTCCGGATCCTCGAGCCAGCCGACGATGTCGGTCAGGAAGATGACCTTGAAGGCGCCCAGCGCCGCGGCGACCTTGCCGGCCGCCTCGTCGGCGTTGATGTTGTACGAGTTGCCCTCCCGGTCGGAACCGACCGAGGCGATGACCGGGATGTAGTCCTCGGCGATGTGGTTGAGCACGTCGATGTCGACCCGCTCGATGTCGCCGACGAAACCGACCTCCTCGGCGTTGGCGACCGGGGCGACATCGAAGAGCCCGCCGTCCTCGCCGGAGAGGCCGACCGCCGGCGAGCCGGCCCGGCCGAGTCGGCCGACCAGGTCGGCGTTCAGCTTGCCGAGCAGCACCATCTTCGCGACCTCGACCGTCTCCGCGTCGGACACCCTGAGGCCGTGCTGGAAGCGGACCTCGATCCCCATCCGTTCCATGTACTTGGTGATCTCCGGCCCGCCGCCGTGGATGATGACCGGGTTGAGTCCGACGTACTTGAGCAGGACCACGTCGTCGGCGAAGGCCTGCTTGAGCGACTCGTCGCGCATCGCCGCCCCGCCGTACTTGATCACCACCGTCTTGCCGTAGAACTCTCGGATGTAGGGCAGGGCCTCGAGCAGCACGTTGACGCTCTCGTCATCGAGTCGGGTCGAGCCGCCGATCGTTTCCGCGATCTGCTTTGCCTTGTCCTGGGGATCCATTTCGCTTTCCTTCTTTCTCAGGCCGGCGGGCCGGCCATGGGTACTACGTCGTGTACTCCGCGTTGATCACGATGTACTCGTGGGTCAGGTCACTGAAGAAGACATGGGCCGAGCCCTCGCCACGGTCGAGGCGGAGGGCCAGTTCGGCCTCGCGGCCACCGCCGGCGATGTCACCCGCCTCGATCACGTCGGGGCCGAGCTCGCCGATGTCCTGGCCGGCCAGCGCCTGGCCCGCGGCCTGGGCGATCCGGCCCCAGTTGGGGTCGCGGCCGAGCAGAGCGGTCTTGACGAGGGGCGAGTTGGCGATCTTGCGGGCGACCAGTTCGGCCTCGGCCCGGTCGGAGGCGCCGGTCACTTCGACCCGGCCGACCCGGCTGGCGCCCTCGCCGTCGGTGACGATCTCCAGCGCAAGCTGGAGCAGGACCGCGTCGAGCAGCCCGGCCGGAAGCTCCCGGCCCGCGACGCCCGAGGCCTGGAGCAGCACGGTGTCGTTGGTGCTCATCTGGCCGTCCACGGTGATCCGCTCGAACGAGCCGTCCACCGCCTGCCGGAGCGCCACCTCCGGGTCGGGGACGACCGCGTCGGTCTGGACGAAGCAGAGCATCGTGGCGAAGCCGGGTTCGATCATTCCGGCACCCTTGGCCTGGGCGGAAAGCGTGACGCCGTCGACGGTCAGGGAGACCCGCTTCGGCCACTTGTCGGTGGTCATGATCGCTTCGGAGAAGCGGCCACCGCCCCGGGCTCCGGCTTCGCCTTCGAGATCCTTTGCCAGCTGGGGAATCCCGGCGATCACGGTGTCCATCTCGAGCGGGACGCCGATCACCCCGGTTTCGGCCACGGCCACGGACTGTGGGGCGAGGCCGAGGTCGGTGGCCAGCGAGTTGCGCATCGTGAGCGCGTCTTCGATCCCCTGTTCTCCGGTCGCGGCGTTGGCGTTGCCGGAGTTGACGATCACCGCCCGAATCTCGTTCTGCCAGAGGCTGTCCCGGCAGACCCGGACCGGTGCAGCGGCTGCCGCGTTCGCGGTCAGCAGAATCGCCGAGCTGACTTCTTCGATGTCGCAGACCACGGCCCCGAGGTCGGTTGCACCGTAGCCCTGGATGCCGCAGGCCACGCCGCCGGCCCGGAAGCCCGCGGGCAACACCGCCGGGTCGTGGAACTCGATCCCGGCCGGCGGGTCGACCCACTTGGAGCGGAAGAACTCGCCCTCCGGCGGCTGGCTCAGGCTCGGGTAGCCGCTCATGCCAGGCCCTCGGTCTCGTCGAGCCCGAGCATCAGGTTGAGGTTCTGGATCGCCTGGGAGGAAGCGCCCTTCCAGAGGTTGTCGATCGCCGACTCGACCAGGATCCGGTCGTCGGCTACGAGCGGGAAGATGTGGCACATGTTGGTCTCGCGCACGTCGCGCATGCCCGGCGGCACGTCCCGCAGCCGGATGAACGGCTCGTCGCCGTAGGCGTCGAGATAGAGCTGGTCGAGCTCTTCCTGGCTGACCTCGCGGCGGGGGGTCACGTAGCAGCTGACCAGCTCGCCCTGGTCGACCGGGACCAGGTGGGGTACGAAGGTGAGCCGGTCGGGCGCGGCGTCGGCCTCGCCCCCGGCGGCGGCGATCAGGCCGAGCTTCTCGGCGATCTCCGGCCGGTGCCGGTGGCCGGACGGCTTGTAGGCGTTCACGTTCTCGGTGACCGTCACGAAGGCGGTGCCTTCGCCCCCGCCCCGGCCGGCGCCGGACACCCCGGACTTGGCGTCGATCACCACGTCCTCGATCAGGCCGGCCCGGGCCAGCGGCGCCAGGCCGAGGATCGAGGCGGTCGGGTAGCAGCCCGGGTTGGCGACCAGCTCGGCCTCGCGGATCCACTTCCGGTCCAGTTCGGGCAGGCCGTAGGCGGCGCCGCCGAACAGGTCAGGGGCACCGTGCGGGCCGTAGTACTCCTCGTAGGTGGCCCGGTCCTTGAGCCGGAAGTCGGCCGAAAGGTCGACCACGAGCAGGCCGCGGCCGCGCATCTCGGCCACCACCGGGGCCGCGGCCCCGTGCGGGTAGGCGACGATCCCGGCCTCGACCTCGTCGAGATCGGCCAGGTCCAGCTCGACCAGCTCCAACGGCACCTCGTACCGCGGGTAGAGATCGGAGACCCGCCGGCCGGTTTCCGAGCGGGCGGTGACCCGCACCAGTTCCAGATGCGGGTGCCTCCAGACCAGCTCGGCCGCGAGCGCGCCGGCGTAGCCGGTGCCGCCGGCGACCAGCACCCGGGCCTTCGCCCCGTCGGGGGCGATCGGCTGTACGAGCTCAGCCACGGAGCTTTCCTCCGATCCCGGCCAAGGATTCGACGATGCCGCTGACCAGCGGGTCGATCTCCTCGTCGCTCAGGGTGCGGTCGGGTGCCCGGAAGCGCAGCCTCAAGGCCAGGCTCTTCTCGCCCTCGCCGACACCTTCACCGCTGTAGACGTCGAAGACGGAAACCCCGGTCAGCAGCTCGCCACCGGACCCTTCCACGGCCGCGACCACGGTCGCCGCCGACACCTCCTCTGCGACCAGCACCGCCAGGTCGCGGTCGACCGGCGGGAACGGGGTGAAATCGACGTAGGCCTCTTCGCCGACCGGGCTGGCGGCCAGCAGGTCGGCCAGCGCGATCTCGAAGGCAACCGCCCCGTCGAGGTCGTACTCGGCGGCAACCAGCGGGTGGACTTCGCCGATCCAGCCGATCGCCTGGCCTTCGACCAGAACGGACCCGCTCTTGCCCGGATGAAGGAAGGGCTGTACCGGCCCGTCGGCGAGGCGCTCTACCGTGACCGCGGTGCCGAGGCCGCCGGCCAGGTGCTCCAGCACCCCCTTCAACGCGAAGAAGTCGGAAACCCCGGCTTCTCCCCGCCACGAGGAGGGGTCGATCGAGCCGACCGCCACCGCGCAGAGGTGCTGGGGCTCATTCGACGGGGGCCGCGTGTTGCCGGGGAAATCCCCGCCCAGCGGCCCGGGGCCGAACTCGCCGGCCGGCAGGTAGACCCGGCCGGATTCGAACAGGGCGACCCGATCGGCGCCACGGGAAAGGTTGCGCTGCGCGGCACCGAGCACCGACCCGAGCAGGATGGTCCGCATCACCGACTGGTCCTCGGAAAGCGGGTTGGCCAGCTTGACCGGATGCGACCGCGGATCGGCTGCATCGAGGCGCAGCCTTTCGACCTCGGCGGGATCGGTGAAGCTCCACCCCACCATCTCGTCGAAACCCGATTCCCGCAGGGAATCCTCGGCCCGACGCTGCAGTGACTGCTGACGGCTGAGACCGCCCGGACGGCCCGCCCCGGAGGGCAGGGTCGCGGGCAGGTTGCGATCGAGGTCGCTGATTCGGCCGACTTCCTCGACTAGGTCGATCTCCCGGGTCACGTCGTAGTGACGGTCGGGTGGCACGGTTACGACCAAGTCCTCGCCGTCCCGTTCGACCCCGAAGCCGAGCATCTCCAGCGCCTCGGCCTGGCGGTCGGTCTCGATCGCGAGGCCGAGGATGCGCTCGACCCGGCCGGCCCGCAGCCGGATCGGCTCACTGGCCGGGGCCGGGGCCGCAACGTCGACCAGACCGGTCATCGGGGTGGCGCCGCAGATCTCGATCATCAGCCGCGCCGCGACCGCCTGGGCCCGCAGGGTGAGGGCCGGGTGGAGCTGCTTCTCGAAGCGGGAGGAAGCCTCGGAGCGCAGGCCGAGGTCACGCGAGGTCTTGAGCAGGTTGGGCCCGTTCCAGTTGGCCGCCTCCATCAGCACCGTCGTCGTCGTTTCGGACACCTCGGACACGGAGCCGCCCATCATGCCGCCGATCCCGGCCAGGCCGTTGCGGTCGGCGACGGCGACCATCTGGTCGCTCAGCTCGTACTCGTTGCCGTCGAGAGCGGCGACCTTCTCGCCGCTCTCGGCCCGCCGCACGACCAGTTCGCCTTCCGGGACCAGGTCGAGGTCGTAGGCATGCATCGGCTGGCCGGTCAGCCACATCACATAGTTGGTGATGTCGACCACGTTCGAGATCGGCCGCATGCCGGCGGCGATCAGCCTGGCCTTGAGCCAGAGCGGCGAGGGGCCGACCTTGACGTCGGTGTAGCCGCGGGCGGTGAAGCGCGGGCAGAGGTCCTCGTCCTGGACGATGATCCGGATCCGGTCGGCCGTGCTCTCCTCCCCGACCGGGTCGTCGAGGCGCTCGACGTCACCGGCTTCGGAGCTGAGCCCGGGGCCGATCGGGCCGCCGTCCCAGGGGGCGGGGGCCAATTCGGCGCCGCTGATCGCGTGGGCTTCCCGGGCAACGCCGTAGATGCCGAAGCAATCGGTCCGGTTCGGGGTGACCTCGAGGTCCAGCACCGGCTCGGCCAGGGGCAGCAACTCCGCCGCCGGGGTTCCCGGGGCCGGGCCGTCGCCGAGCACGAGGATGCCGTCGTGGTCCTCGCCCAGTTCCAGTTCCCGTTCGGAGCAGATCATCCCGTTCGACTCGACCCCGCGCAGCTTCGCCTGCTTGATCTTCATCCCCCCGGGCATCACCGCGCCGGGCAGGGCGACGACCACGGTCTGCCCGGCCGCCACGTTGGGGGCACCGCAGACGATCGTCCGCACTTCACCCTCGCCGACGTCGACCTGACAGACGTTGAGCCGGTCGGCATCGGGGTGCTTTTCGACCGAGACCGCCTTGCCGATCACGAAACCGTCGGCCGATTCGGGACCGAGCGTCACCACCCGCTCGACCTCGGTGCCGGTCATCGCCATCTGCTCGGCCAGGTCCCGCGGCTCCAGGCCGGGGTCGCAGTAGTCGGCCATCCATCCGTAGGGAACCCTCATGAGAACTGCTCCAGCATCCGTACGTCGTTGTCGAAGAAAAGCCTGAGGTCGCCGACGTTGTGCTGCAGCATCGCGATCCTCTCGATCCCGAAACCGAAGGCGAAACCGGTGACATGGTCCGGGTCGTAGCCGGTGTCGGCGACGAAGCCGAAGACGTTGGGGTCGACCATGCCGGCCCCGCCGAGTTCGATCCAGCCGATTCCCTTGCAGAGGCCGCAGCGCGAACCGTCTTCCAGCGAGCCGGAGCCGCCGCAGCGGAAACAGGAGACGTCGAACTCGACCGAGGGCTCGGTGAAGGGGAAGAAGTGCGGCCGCATGCGGATTTCCCGGTCGGGACCGAAGATCTCGCGCAGCATCGCCAGTAGCGTTCCCTTGAGGTCGGCCAGGGTGATCTTCTCCCCGACCGCCAGCCCCTCGACCTGGTGGAACATCGGGCTGTGGGTGGCGTCGGAGTCGCGCCGGTAGGTCTTGCCCGGCACGATCATGAAGAGCGGCGGCGGCGAGGCTTCCATGGCCCGCACCTGCATCGGCGAGGTGTGGGTGCGGAGCAGAACCTCTTCTTCGTGCTGGTCGTCCTCGACGTAGAAGGTGTCCTGGAGCATCCGGGCGGGATGGCCTTCGGGATGGTTGAGCGCGGTGAAGTTGTAGTAGTCGTGCTCGACCTCGGGGCCTTCCATCACCTGGTAGCCGAGGCCGATCATCACGTCCTCGATCAGCCGCCGGGTGCGGGTGATCGGGTGGAGGTGGCCGACCGCCCGGGCCGGGCTGCCCGGCAGGGTCACGTCGATCCGGTCCTCGGCCAGCGACTTCTCGAGTTCGGCGTTCTTCAGGCCTTCGACCTTCGCCTCGATCATCGCTTCCAGCCCCTTGCGGACCTTGTTGCCGGTGCTGCCGACCGGCCCGCGCTGCTCCGGTGGCAGGTCGGCGATCCCGCGCAGGATGCCGGTCAGCTCGGCCTTACGGCCCAGATACTTGACTCGGGCGTCTTCCAACTCGGCTGCCGAACCGGCGGCTTCGACCGCCGCTTTCGCCTCGGCTTCGATTTCCTCTATCCGTTCAACCATTTCTTTCCCGGTTCAGCTTCCAGTTTTCCTTTTACGCGCTTGCGCCCGTCGGCGAAGATATCCGCTCACAGGCGATCGCCGCCGCGGCCGCCACGTTGAGCGACTGCGCCCCGCCGGGCCGCTGCGGGATCGTCCAGGTGATCCCGCATTCCTTCAATACTTCGGCCGAAAGCCCTTCGCGCTCGGAGCCCAGGCAGAGGGTGGCCGGGCCGGCGACCGGCTCGGGGGCGGTGCTCCCGCCGAGCGCGAGCGCGATCCGGGGCTCCGGGGTGGCGCCGATCTCCGCCCGGACGATCGGCTGGGTGAATACCGAGCCCATGCTGGACCGCACGGCGATGGCCGAAAAGGGGTCGGCGGTGCCTGGTCCGATCGCCACGCAGCCGCCGACCAGGGCATCCGCGGTGCGGATGATCGTGCCGACGTTGCCCGGGTCGGAAACGCCGTCCAGGAACAGGCATTTGTCGGCGCTGAGCAGTTCCGGCACGCCCCAGAGCTCCGGCCATACGCCGATCACCCGGGTACCGGAGGCGAGCGTGGCGATCCCGTCAAGCAGTTCCGGCTCGACCTTTTCGCCGGGCAGTTCGCTCTCCGGGTGCACCAGCAAGGCCACTGGCTCGTGGCCGGCCTCGAGACCCGCCGCGGCCAGGTCCTCGCCCTCGGTCACGAACATCCCCAGCTTGCGCCGGTGCTTCTTCTGCCCGAGCTTGCGGACCAGTTTGAGTTTCTCGTTGTCGTTGCTGGTGATCATCGGTCTTTTCTGTTTCGTGGTCCGGCTTTCGTCCCTTGAACGAAAAAGGGCGGCTCGCTGATCGCGAAGCCGCCCGGTGGGGTCGAGGTGCCGTCAGCGCACTAGGCGGCGGCACCCTCCCGGGCGATCTCGACAAATCGGCGAAAGTCCTCACGGTCGTTGACCGCGATGTCGGCGAGCATCTTGCGGTTGACCTCGACGCCGGCGGCGGTCAGGCCATGCATCAGCTCCGAGTAGCTCATGCCCTCGAGGCGAGCAGCGGCGTTGATGCGGGTGATCCAGAGACGGCGGAACTCGCGCTTGCGGACCCGGCGGTCACGGTAGGCGTAAGCGCCCGACCGCATGACCTGTTCCTTGGCCAGCTTGTACGAGGAGTTCTTGCGGCCGTAGTAGCCCTTGGCCTCTTCAAGTACCTTGCGCCGCTTCTTGCGGGCGTTTACCGAACGCTTCACGCGGGCCATTTATTTGCCCCCCAGAAGCTTGTTGACACGCGGGGCGTCAGCCTCGTTGATCTGGGCGGGCTTGCCCATGTTGCGCTTGCGCTTGGGTGACTTCTTTTCCAAAATGTGGCTGGAGTAAGCATGCCGCCCGCGCAGCTTGCCCTTGGCCGAGCGCTTGAAGCGCTTCTTGGCCCCGGAATGTGTCTTCATCTTCGGCATGAGCCGGAACATTCAATCAAAAACTCCGGCCCACCGCCTTTCCGCCCTGCAAATCGGGTGATTTCCAGCCGGAATCGGCGTCAGGCGCAATTTCCGCCCAGGCTGGACCCGGACAAGCAGCCCCGGCCGCAGCCGGTCCCGCCGGTAGATTGCCCGGGATGCGGATCGTCCATGTGCTCGGAACCCGGCCCAACTTCGTCAAGATGGCGCCGCTGATCGCCGCGATCTCGCGCCGCTCGCCGGACTGGGATCAGAGCATCGTGCACACCGGCCAGCACTACGACCGGATGATGAGCGAGATCTTCTTCGAGCAGCTCGGCGTGCCGGCCCCCGACTTCATGCTGGAGGTCGGTTCCGGCTCACATGCCCAGCAGACCGCCCGGGTGATGGAGCGCCTCGAGCCGCTGCTGGTCGAGAACCGGCCCGACCTGGTCGTGGTGCCGGGCGACGTGAACTCGACCGTCGCCGCGGCCCTGACCGCGGTCAAGCTGGACATCCCTGTCGCCCACCTCGAGGCGGGCCTGCGTTCGTATGACCGCACCATGCCGGAGGAGATCAACCGGATCATCACCGACCAGATCGCCGACATCCTCTGGGTGCATTCCGAGGAAGCGCTGCGGAACCTGGAGTTGGAAGGGATCCCGGCCGAACGGGCGCACTTCGTCGGCAACACGATGATCGACAGCCTGGTCGCCCTTCAGGACCGCTTCCGTCCGCTCGAGACCTGCCGTCAGTTCGGCCTCGAACCGGGCTCCTACCTGCTGGTCACCCTCCACCGGCCCGCCCTGGTCGACGGGCCGCTGCTCTTCGAGGCAGTCGATGCCCTGAACCAGGTCTCGACCATGATGCCGGTGCTGTTCCCGGTCCATCCCCGGACCCGGGCCCGCCTGGCCGGCAACGCGAAGCTGGCCGAGAACCTCCACCTGGTCGATCCGGCCGGCTACCTGGAGTTCCTCTCCCTCGAATCCGACGCCGGTGCGGTCCTGACCGACTCCGGCGGCATCCAGGAGGAAACGACCTACCTCGGCATCCCCTGCTTCACCCTGCGCGACAACACCGAGCGCCCGGTCACGATCGAGCTCGGCACCAACGTCCTGCTCGGCCTCGACCCGGCCCGGATCGAAGAGATCCCGACCATGATCGCCAGCCGGGAGCACGAGACTCAGGCGGGCACGGCCGCGCCACCGCAGCCTCCCCCGCTCTGGGACGGCCACGCCGCCGACCGCATCGCGCGGCTGCTTCGGCTCTAATCAACCAAACCCCGATTCAATACGCACTCTAGGTTTAGTCGGAAGATCCAGGTAACCCCAGCTAAGGATCCTCTCTACCCGCCCGAACACTGGGTAAAGCCCGAACCAACACGGAGAAGACACACCCCGCGCGTCATTCCCTGAAACTGCCTTTCCTCTGATACCTGTTTGAAAGGATCCCTAGCATGTAACCCACTATCGCCGGGACAAACCAAAGAATCAAGCCAAACTCCCAGTTCTCTCCTAGGCCATCGCCCCACAGGCCAAGATCGACCGCTAAGTATAAGGGCAACGGGAGAAGCAGCAAGAGAACCAACGACCACCGTGCCACCTTTAGGCGCCCCAGTACAAGACCGACGAAAAACGCGATCAGCACAAAAGCCATAATTAATGCCCGTGATTTAGCGGAATTCGCACTCCGGTCCCATTGCTGCCGGCCCAGTCACCGTCGCACTGTTTAAAGTTCTGTGTGTTCCCCCAGTACTCATTTTGCTGAGCAGTATGCCCACCCGCGAACATCTTCTCAGAAACTTCGCGCCTACCCCAGTCAAATCCACTTCCGGTAGGCCCGTTTGAATCTACGGCATGCCCACACGGGGGGATCGTATTGATCACAAAATCTTCATGGTGAGGCGTTCCAGCTGTCTTTAGCTTCGGTAAATTTCGGCTTATCGGAATAAACCACAAACGAATATGAAATCTACTGAGCGTTCCGTTTGCTCGCTGATACTCATTGGTCTTCATGCTCCAGTAGCCAGGATAGAGCACCCAGAGTCTCTGTAGTCCACCACCCGAAACGGTCCATCCAGCGTGCGCTTCCAACGCCTCGGCCGCTCCCAACGCGTTGGCATGAGAACCTTGGAACATTACCGTCACTGGATCAGTATCGTTATACGGATACTCGTCCTGGAAACTGTAATCGCTAGCCTGACCCAGCCCATACGCCCTGTCGTCACTAACACCCCAACTCAGCACGATAAGAGACAAAGCCAACATTAGCGACCAAAGTGCGCCGATCGACATCTTTCCCGTTAGGAACACTTGCTCTCCCCCCTAAGTGCCGAACTATCTGCAGGACCAACAATTGACCGCTCTGCGCTTAGCTCAGAGTTCATCTGAGCGCTACCCTGCGCCTTATGGTCGAGCCACCGCCTGCTTTCTAAGTAAGGTTGATAGCCGATCTCTTTTGCCGCTGTGCTAAGAAGTTCGGGCGTTTTAGCGAAGATGACCACAGTTGAATCCAGGGTGTAGATCTCGATTCTATCTCTGATTTCTACACGTGTAGCACCCTGTAAGTCGGGCAGCTTCTTCACCTGGTCGAGAATCTGATCGCCATATTCGGCGAGTGATCGCTGACACGAAGGCCAAGTCTGTATCTCAAGAGGTGGAGCACATGTCTTTCGTTCGCCGTCGCCGACGGAAGTCGGAATACAATCACCATAGATGTATGAAACGTAGTTGGCTGCTACGGGCTCCCCCGGGTAGGGTTTGTCACACCGACGAAGGATGTGAGTGAGTTGGTGACCCTCCACGGCATCTCCAACGCCGAACGTTAGGAAATTCACCGGTTCATCGACGCTAGTGCATGACAGTGTTTCCGCGAGCGGCATATCGGCTCGGCTCGCACTTGGTTGATCGGCCTGCGATCGCTTGCCGGATAACGCAAGAAATCCGACCAAGGCTGCTGCCGCGACTGCGGATACAAGCAGTGCGTTCCTGAGTATCTTACTCATCGATTCCTTTCGATTGACGCAAATTTGTTGTTCCCAAGCGAAAACGGGGTTTGTGCAGCGTCTCGGGTCGCTTAACCTCGTTCTCGTTCACGATATCAGTTCCTGTCAATCGTGGTGCTGTCTCCTGATAGCCGTCTCTGTGCCGCAGTTCGGCTCAGCCGGACGAGACGAGAACGATTCAAGGGCTTGGCTTGCTCCGAACTAGAGGGTCGGCTTCCAACGCACTCTTGCTTCGCCGGAACTTATTTGCTGCTCTTTTGCGATTTCACCGGCCGCACGAGATTCCGGCAACGCAGAGCTGGCATGATCGCCAGCCAGGAACACGAGGCCCAGAAAGCCACGGGAACGCCATCACAGCCTCCCTCCCCCGCTCTGGGACGGCCACGCGGCCGACCGGATCGCGGACCTGCTGGCCCGCTGAGTTCACCGAGGTTGAAGTTAGGAGCGCTATGTGGCGGAAACTTCAAGGTCGCGGCAACAGATCTTCGGGTGCCTGCTGATCCGGCACGGCTTGGCCCGGACGGCCGGCTATTCTGAGGAATCTGAGCCGTCGCCGGCGCCCGTTTCCGGGTCGGTCGGTTCGGGTGCTTCGGTGTCCGGTGGCACCGCGTTCGGGTGATCCGGCACTGCGTCGGGGGCGACGGCGTTCGGGTGGTCCGGGATCGCGTCGGGGGCGACCGCGTTGGGGTGGTCGGGCACCTCAGGGGCTCCGCCGCGGTTCTTGCCTTTGCCCTTGCTCTTCTTCGCGGCCTTGTCGGCTTCCGCCTCGCGGGACGCTTCCTTGGAGGGGCCGAGCAGCATGCTCATGTTGCGGCCCTCCTGCAGCGGCCGCGACTCGATCACGGCGAGCTCTTCGCCGAGATCCTCGTAAAGCCGGTAGAGCAGGTCGCGACCCCGGTCCGGATGGGCCTGTTCGCGGCCGCGGAACATGATCGTCACCTTGACCTTGTCGCCCGACTTGAGGAAGCGCTCGACGTGGCCCTTCTTCGTGTTGTAGTCGTTGTCGGCGATCTTCGGGCGCAGCTTGATCTCGCGCACGTTGACCTGGGTCTGGTGCTTGCGGGCCGCCTTCTGCTTCTGCTCCTGCTCGTACTTGTACTTCGAATAGTCGAGCAGGCGACAGACCGGCGGCTTGGCGCTGGCAGCGACCTCGACCAGGTCGAGCTCCGCGTCGCGGGCCATCTGGCGGGCCTTGTCGGTATCGACGATCCCCACCTGCTCGCCGTCGGCGCCGATCAGGCGGACCTTGGGCACGCGGATGCGCTCGTTGATACGAGTGTTGTCCCGTTCAGGGGGACGCCGGTCAAACCTGCGCGGAATCGGCACTAGCTAAGAACCAATGGACAGGTCAAGCGGACAAGAAACGGGTAGGCGAGCACGCGGGCGCAACGAGGCGCGGGGTCTTGTTCGTGCGTCGAATCAACTGTCAAGCAGCATACAGAACTTTTCGACACTCATCGCCCCCAGCTCCCCGTCCTCGTGCGAGCGGACCGCAACCTCCCCCCCTTCCATCTCCCGATCGCCGACCACGAGCATGTACGGGAAGCGGCCCAGTTCGGCCGCGCGGATCTTCTTGCCGACCGATTCGGAACGCTCCTCGACCGAGACCCGGGCGCCGCCGGCGCGCAGATCCTCGGCGACCTGTCGGGCGTACTCGAGGTGCTTGTCGGAGACCGGGACGATCCGGGCCTGGACCGGCGCCAGCCAGGCCGGGAAACGGCCCGCGTAATGCTCGATCAGGATCCCGGCGAAGCGTTCCATCGAGCCGAGCAGGGCGCGGTGGATCATCACCGGCCGCTCCTGTTCGTCCTCGGAATCAGTGTAGGTGAGGCCGAAACGCTCCGGCATCTGGAAGTCGAGCTGGCAGGTCCCGAGCTGCCAGGAGCGCCCCAGCGCGTCGGTCACGTGGAAGTCGATCTTGGGGCCGTAGAAAGCGCCGTCGCCGGGGTTGATCGTGTACTCGCGGCCCTGTGAGTCGAGCGCGCTCTTGAGCATCGATTCGGCCTGCTCCCAGAGCTCGTCACTGCCGAGCGACTTCTCCGGCCGGGTCGAGAGCTCGACGTCAACGTTCTCGAAGCCGAAGCGGGCGTAGAGCTCGTCGATCGCTTCGCAGATCTCGGCCACCTCGTTCTCGACCTGGTCGATCGTGCAGTAGACGTGGGCGTCGTCCTGGGTGAAGGCCCGGACCCGCAGCAGGCCGTGCAGCACGCCTTCACGCTCGTTGCGGGTGACCCGGCCGAACTCCGCCAGGCGCAACGGCAGGTCGCGGTAGGAGTGACGCTCGGAGCCGTAGACCAGGCAACAGCCGGGGCAGTTCATGGGCCGGAGCGCGAAGCGGCGCTCGTCGACCTCCATGAAATACATGTCGTCCTTGTAGTTGTCCCAGTGGCCCGAGCGATGCCAGAGCTCCTCGTCCATCACCTGCGGGGTGGCGATTTCCTTGTATCCCCGCCGGGTCAGCTGCTGGCGCACTTCCTTCTCGATCTGCCTCAGCAGCACGGTGCCGTTCGGCAGCCAGAACGGCATGCCCGGCGCCTCGTCGCGCAGCATGAAAAGGTCGAGTTCGGGGCCGAGCCGGCGATGGTCGCGGGCCTTGGCCTGCTCGATCCGCTCCAGGTACTCCTTGAGGTCGTCCTTGGAGAAGAAGGCGGTGCCGTAGATCCGGGTCAGCTGTTCGCGGTTCTCGTCGCCGCGCCAGTACGAGCCGGCGACCGAGTTCAGCTTGATCACCTTGATCCGCTTGGTGCCGGGACCATGCGGCCCGCGGCATAGGTCCTCGAACGGGCCGTTCCGATACAGCGAAACTGTTTCCGCACCTTCGTTCTTGATCAGATCCTCGATCAGCTCGACCTTGTACTTCTCGTCCTGCCCCTCGAAGATCTCGATCGCTTCGGCAACCGGCACATCGCGGCGCTCGAAGGTCTCATCCGCCTTGATGTGACGGCGCATCGCCTCCTCGATCTTCGGCAGGTCCTCGTCGGTGATCTTGACGTCCTCGGGAAAGTCGAAGTCGTAATAGAAGCCGTTGTCGATCGCCGGACCGATCGTCACCTTGGTGCCCGGATAGAGCTCCTGGACGGCGGTGGCCATCACGTGGGCCGCGTCGTGGCGGATCAGCTCGAGGCCTTCGGGGTCGCGGCTGGTGATGATCGAGATCTCCTCGCCGTCGACCACCGGCGCGCTCAGGTCGCGAAGCTGATCGCCGACCTTGAGGGCCAGGGCGGCCCGGGCCAGGCCCTCGCCGATCGCCCGGGCGGCATCCGCACCGGTGGCGCCGGGCTCCAACTGGAGCGGGGTGCCATCCGGCAGGGTGACTGTGATTTCAGACGATTCGACGGACATCGGCCAATCGTAGTGGGATCAGCCGAGCAGTTCGTTGACGCGCCCGGCCAGCACCTCGTGGCCGGATCGGGACGAGCGAGTGGCGGTCATGTTGAACCAGGCGTGGAGCATCGGCATCCGGTCGATCGTGACCGGCACCCCGGCCGCGGCGAGACGTTCGCCGTAGGCGATCCCCTCGTCCCGCAGCGGGTCGGCGATCGAAACGGAGACCAAGGCGGGCGCGAGGCCGGTCAGGTCTTCGGCGTAGAGCGGCGAGATCCGCGGATTGCGCTCTTCGCCGGGTGGGACCGCCTGCTGCTCGAACCAGTCCATCCGGGCCTGGGTCAGATAGAAGCCGCGGGCGAAGATGCGGCGTGACTCCATCGTGCCCGCGCAGTCGGTGACCGGATAGACCAGCACCTGACAGGCCGGCTGCGCTTCCCCGGCCCCCTTCAGGTCGAGGCAGAGCACGGCGGCGATGTGGGCGCCGGCGCTGTCGCCGATCACGCCGACCCGGGACGGATCGGCCCCGAACCGGGCCGGATCCGCCGTCACCGACCGCCAGGCGAGCAGGGCATCCTCGGATTGGGCCGGCAGCGGATGTTCCGGGGCGAGACGGTACTCGACCGAGAGCACCCTTACCCGCGCATTCTTCGCCAGCCGCGCACACGCATGACGGTGTGAGTCAACCGATCCCTGTACCCACCCTCCGCCGTGAAAATGAAGCAGCATCGGCCCGGCGAGGGGACTCGCTTCCGGGGTGAAAAGCCTCGCCTCGAGGCTGCGCCCGTCACCTTCCAGCGTCCAGTCCTGGCTGATCACGCCGCTGACCGGCCGACCGACCACCGAGGCCAGGAACTCGGTCCGCCGTCGTCCTTCTTCCGGCGTACGGGCTGGGCTCCCGTTCTCGATCGGGGCGGTGGCCCGGCTGAGCGCCCACTGGTCGGGCCGCAGCCCGGCCGCCTCCGCCGGCGGGTTCCCGAAGAGCAGACGCATCAGGCGGTCGGGCATGTCCAGCAGCGCCCTGACCACCACGGTCAGCAGCATCCGGACCATTTCCGACCCCCTGCTCGAATCCACGGTGCGCATCGTATTCGCCGCAACCCTGGCTTTACGGGGCGGTTACCTGAGATGATGAATCCAATGCTTGGGAGAAAGAGCCTGCTGTGGCTTGCCGCGGCAATCAGTGTCCTGACCTTGACGACCGTGGCCACCGCAAATGGCGCCACGCGCGAGCGACCGTGCAACGGCTCGGTCGACCTGTGCAGCAAGACCCTCGATCAGGTGGTCCTGCCGGGCACCCACAACTCGATGTCGAACGAGGAGTACAAGTGGGCGATCCCGAACCAGCACTACTCGATCCCGACCCAGTTGAACATGGGGATCCGCGCATTCCTGATCGACACCCATTACGGCAAGGCCGGTTCGGGCAGCGTGGCGGATTGGAAAGCCGGGACCGACGGCGATCCGCACGAGATGGGCGCGACCGTCTATCTCTGCCACGAGTACTGCCCGCTCGGCGCCTCCGACTTCACCGCGGAGCTGGGCAAGATCAAGGACTATCTCGCCGCCCATCCCCGCGAAGTGATCTCCTTCATGATCGAGAACTACGTCGATCCGGATGACATCGCCAAGTCATTCGATGACAGCGGATTGATCGACTACGTCTACACCGGTTCGACCGACAGCTATCCGACCCTGAGTCAGATGATCGATGCCAACCAGCGGGTCGTCGTCTTCTCCGAAGGCAACACGGGCAGCGTCAGCTGGTTCCACAACGGCTATGCCGGCGCGGTGCAGGAAACGCCGTACGACTTCCGCAAGAACGAGGCCGGACAGACGATGACGACGCAGCAGGGCATGGATCTGCTGACCAATCCGAGCACCCTGAGCTCGACCTGCCGCCCCAACCGCGGTGGGACCACCGGGAGTCTGTTCCTGATGAACCACTGGGTCAACGGGAAGCTCGACAACTCGAATGGCATCACCCCGGACCCGGCTGTCGCCCAGGTCCTGAATCAGCCCGACGTGCTGGTCGCCCGGGCCCGGGCCTGCGAGCAGCGGCGGGGCAAGCTGCCGAACATCGTCGCGGTCGACGATTTCGGTGACGGCGACCTGATCTCCGCCGTCCGCGAGTTGAACGGCGTCACCGCAAAGCCCTTCTTCGAGGTGACGAAGCCGAAGAACGCCGTCGTCAAGTCCAAGAAGAAGGCCACCTACAAGCTCCAGATCCAAAACTGGGGTGATGCCGAGTCGGCGCTCACCAAGGTCTGCGCCACGGTTCCGCGCAAGCTCGCGATCAAGCCGAAATGCAAGACCGTCAGCGTCACCCAGGGCGACCCGGGAGCGGGATCCGTGACCTTGAAGATCGCCACCCGACGCATCGTCAAAGGCAAGTTCAAGGGCAGCAAGTCCGGCCTCGTCAAGTTCACCGTCGCCGGAGCGGGTGACAGCGTCACCACTTCCGCCCGTCTCAAGGTGAACCCGCTCAAGAAGAAAAAGCCGAAGCGGAAGAAGCATCGCCGCTGAAGTTCCGTGAAACACGAAACCCGGCCGCAGAGCCGGGTTTCGTGTTTAAAGTGGGCACAACTGGGCTCGAACCAGTGACCTCCACCGTGTCGAGGTGGCGCTCTACCAACTGAGCTATGCGCCCCGGGGACGGAGAGCCTAGCGCAGCACCGGCTCGGTCGGCGTCCACATGCAGCCGGATCGCAGCGGACCCACCACAACTTGAGATCTCGTCGCGTTATCTATCCATAGAGCGCTCACGCCCCCCTGACCCCGACCCGAGCGAGACCTTGCGAATCAACTCCCGAGCCAAGACCTCCGTTCCCCTCCTGCTGGCCCTGATCGCGGGCCTGATGGTTTTCACCTGCCCGTCCGCAACTGCCGCGACACCGGTCAAGATCGAGGTGCTTTCGAGCCAGGCGAACCGGGTCACCGGAGGCAACGCCCTGGTCGGCGTCACGACCGCGAACGCCGCGGCCCGCAAGAAGATGGTCGTCCGCCTGAACGGCAAGGTGGTCACCGGATCGCTGAAGGCCGACCCCGAGAACCCGCGGCGCAAGACCGGCGTGGTTTCCGGGATGCGCCAGGGCCGCAACTGGATCACCGCCTGGGCGCCCGGCCAGAACTCGGGATCCCGCCTCGCCGTCTACAACAGCCCGCTCCAGGGACCGCTCTTCTCCGGCGCCCAGCAGCAGCCCTACTACTGCACCACCGCCGCGCTCGGGCTCGGCGAGCCGCAGGACGCGAACTGCTTCGCCCCGACCAAGGTGTCCTGGTTCTACCGGGCCACCGACAACACCTTCAAGCCGCTCGCCAACCCGACCGACCGTCCCGCCGACATGACCCAGACCATCACGAGGACCGGCACCATCGTCGATTACGTGGTCCGACTCGAGCAGGGCGTGATCAACCGGGCCGTCTACAACTTCGCCACGCTCGCTTCCGGAGGCCAGACGGGCAACGGCTGGAACGGGCGTTTCTTCTACCTGTACGGAGGCGGCTGCTCGACCGGCCATCAGCAGGGCCAGGGCGCCTCTGGCGGCCTGAACGACGCCCTGCTCCGGCGAGGTTTCGCCGTGCTCGGTTCGAGCCTGAACGTCTTCAACACCTCATGCAACGACGTGCTCTCGGCCGAGACCACCTCGATGGTCAAGGAGCACGCGATCGAGGAACTCGGCAGGCCCGATGCCTGGACCGCCGGCCAGGGCGGCTCCGGTGGATCGGTCCAGATCCAGATGATCGCCCAGAACTACCCCGGGCTGCTCGACGGGATCAACCCCGGAGCCAGCTTCCCCGACAACTCTTCGCCCGACTACCCGGACTGCCGCCTGCTGGAGAACTACTTCGACAACACGACCACCGGCCAGAACCTGAGCAACGCCCAGCGCCGTGCGATCACCGGGATGACCCCGGCCGACGGTGGCTGCGCCAACCTCGCCGCGGGCGCCGACGTGGTCAACGCGAACGAGGGCTGCATCGAAGCCGTGGTGCCTGTTTCGGTGATCTTCGATCCGCTGACCAACCCGGGTGGGATCCGCTGCACCCTCTGGGACAACATGGTCAACGTCTACGGAACCGACCCGTCGACGGGATACGCCCGGCGGACCTACGACAACACCGGCATCCAGTATGGCCTGCAGGCGTTCCAGGAAGGAAAGATCAACCTCAAGCGCTTCATGGACCTGAACCAGTTCGTCGGCGGCTTCGACAACAACGGCGAGTTCCAGGCTACGCGCTCGGTCGCGGACCCGGACGCGCTGAAGATCGCCTACGAGACCGGCCGGCTCAACCAGGGGGCGGGCGGCTGGGCTTCCGTCCCGGTCATCGACGTCCGCGCCTACCAGGACGACGACGCGAGCGGCAACGTCCACCAGTACGTGAACACCTACCGCACCCGGGCCCGGCTCGACCGCTTCAACGGCGACCACGCCAATCAGGTCATGTTCCGCGCCAAGGGCGGCCCCAACGTGAAATCGATGAACGAGACGGCAGTCGACACCCTTTCCGACTGGTTGGACGCCATCACCGCCGACAAGTCGGCCAAGCCCCTCCCCGAGAAGGTTGCCGCCGACAAGCCCGCCGGCGCCGTCGACGCCTGCTGGATCGGCGGCAACCGGATCGATGGCGAAGCCGCGATCGGCGCCACCAACCAATGCGAAACGACCTACGCACCCCACTCGCTGCCGGCCAACCGGGCCGGCAAGCCCCTCGGCTCGATCACGTCCAAGTGCACGCTGCGGCCGGTCAATCCGGTCGACTACGGCAATCCCACCGCCGATCAGATCGCCCGCCTCAACCAGGTCTTCCCGAACGGGGTCTGCGACTGGTCGAAGCCCGGCCCCGACGAGACCACCGTCGACGGCACGAACATCTCCTTCGGGCCCGCCCAGACGGCCCCCACGAAGAGCCGCCGCCTGAAGCTGAAGTTGAACAAGTACCGGGTCAACTGGTCACGCCGGGGCGGCAGCGTGAAGGCCACGGCCACGCTGGCTTCCTGCCCGGCCGTGACCTGGCAGACGGTGCGTTTCGAACGGCGAGTCAAACAAGGCCGCAAGTGGGCCTGGAAGAAGGCCGGCACCAAGATGGCCGCCGGCAAGCGCTGCCAGGCGACCTTCACTTTCAGGAAGATCAGGCGCCAAACCCGGGTCCGGGCCAGGGCCGAGGCGATCAGCGGCTTCAAGGCAGCCCGCTCGCCGGTTCGCACGATCAAGCTCAGGAAACCGAAACGTCACCGCAGATAGAAACGGGCGCGGGATATACTGCGCCGACTTCGCGGCTGTAGCTCAGTTGGCTAGAGCGTCTGCTTGCCATGCAGAAGGTCGAGGGTTCGAATCCCTTCAGCCGCTT